>ENA-UOVV01000034-UOVV01000034.1-compost-metagenome-genome-assembly--contig:-NODE-34-length-216407-cov-17.743640_pt1 | contig 216407 bp, 185 predicted proteins | sample MGYA00238155_ERZ761577 | MGnify/ENA primary metagenome ERZ761577 (study PRJEB28898, sample SAMN06268775) | compost metagenome | isolation source: Emeryville, CA | place: USA:Emeryville, CA | collected...
GCCCCATAATCAGTTGCGCTCCCCGATAGGTTTCCTTTTCACAGTGTCGCCCATCTGCGTTGCTGGCGGCGACAATCAATCCGATACTACCCACGGCAATCTCGTGCTCTGGTTTCATAAAAAGGTTTTTTAGGGTTGATGGGTGGCAGCGTGTCCCCAATGCATTGGGTCATCTATAAAAGTTACAAAAAAAATCGGATATTTCAAAATGATGCCCCCATTCAGAGGTCTTTCATCCCAGCTTTTTTCTCTCCCTGCAGATTTCGGATGGTTTTTGCCAGAGAAGCCTCCTTCCCAGGACATTTCTCTCTAGTTTAAAATGGCGAATCATGGAACAAGTTAAATCCCGATCGACAGATTTCACCCAACGTCTGCGCCGGTCTCGTTTCGATGCAGGTTCCGTTCCCGTTACCCTTCCAGCCCCAAAAATCAATCCTGCACATCCTTTAATCCGTAATCCTGTAATTTATCGGATATTTGATATCAAATTTCAGCCATGCAGCGAATTGGGGATTCAGAACTGATCATCAACAGCCGTGGTGCCGTATACCATCTCGATTTAAGGCCGGAAGAACTGGCGCCTGTGGTTATCACGGTGGGCGATCCCGGCCGCGTACAGGCCGTCAGCAAATATTTCGATACCATCGAAGTCAAACGTCAGCACCGGGAGTTTATCACCCATACCGGGACCATAGGCAAACTTCGGATCTCCGTCGTTTCCAGCGGTATCGGGCCTGATAATATTGACATCGTGATGAATGAGCTCGATGCCCTCGTCAATATCGACCTGGAAACACGCACCATCAAGCCGGAACTGAAATCGCTGTCCATACTGCGGATCGGTACATCGGGCTCCCTCCAGGCTTCGATCCCGGTCGACAGTTTCGTGGCTTCCACCCACGGATTGGGAATCGACAATCTGCTCCATTTCTACCGGCACCAGGAAAACGAAGAAGAGGCCCAGCTGCTGCAGGCCTTTGTCACCCAAACCCAGCTCCACCATCGGGTAGCCCTACCCTATATCTCCGGGGGCCATCCGGCACTGCTGAAGCGTTTTGCGGGTAGCCCATTCCACCACGGCATCACCGTTACCTGCCCGGGATTCTACGGCCCCCAGGGCCGGATCCTCCGACTGGGGCTCGCCCAACCCGAGCTGATTAACCGTTTTACGGAATTTTCATTTGGTCCGCACAAGATTGCTAACTTTGAGATGGAAACATCAGCCATCTACGGCCTGGGGAAGATGTTGGGGCACCACTGCCTGTCGGTAAATGCCATTATCGCCAACCGGGTCACCCGGAACTTCACTTCCGACGGACCGGCGCTGATTAACCGACTGATCGAGACAACTTTAACACGCTTAACCGAGTCTTTATAAGAAATGCAGATCGAATTTTACAAATATCAGGGGACGGGAAATGACTTCGTGATTATGGACAACCGCGACGGACGTTACAGCGGGTTAACCACCGAACAGGTCAATTTTCTCTGTAACCGGCGCTTCGGGATCGGTGCCGACGGACTCATGCTGCTCAACCTGCAGGACGGCTACGATTTCGCCATGAAATACTACAATGCCGATGGCCGCGAAAGCACCATGTGCGGAAACGGGGGACGTTGCCTGGTAAAATTTGCCTGGGACATGGGGCTCCGGCGTCCGCAATACCATTTTATTGCCGTGGACGGCCCGCACGATGCCGTGGTCACCGAAAAAGGTACCGTAAACCTCAAAATGATGGACGTTTCCGATGTGAAACCCTATGAGGACGCCATGGTACTGCAAACCGGATCTCCCCACTACGTAAAAATCGTAAGCGATACGGAGCTAATTGATGTTGTGACAGAAGGACGCGGTATCCGATACAACGGCGATTTCGCCCCCAAAGGTGGCATCAATGTCAACTTCCTGCAAATCACGGGCGACGACAGCATACGGGTACGCACCTACGAACGCGGGGTGGAAGACGAAACCTACAGCTGCGGTACCGGTGTTACGGCCGCCGCCCTGGTGGCTGCCCACAACGAAAACGGCTTCAACCATGTTGCTGTTTCCACCAAAGGCGGCGAACTCAGCGTGGAATTTGATAAACTCGGCGAATCCCGCTTCGAAAATATATGGCTCTGCGGACCCGCAGAACAGGTGTTTAAGGGAACCATTAGTCTGTAATACCAACACGATTCAAACCGGCACACATTGATTCAGTATTTCAAAATAGTCGACAACCAAACGTTTGCCATCGATAAGCCTGAAAACGGGGCCTGGGTTAATGTTCTTCCTCCGCTTAAACAGGAAGAGTTTCACGAACTTTCCCAAAGTTTGGACATCCCGCTCGACTTCCTTACCGACTCACTGGATATTGACGAAAGAACCCGTTTTGAAGAGGAAGACAATGTGAAGCTGATTGTGTTCAAAACCCCTACCGAAAACAATTCCTTTAACGACAGCGACGCATTTTACATCACCATTCCGATCTGTATCATAATGACGCATAACCAGATCGTGACAGTGAACTCCTTCGAAAATGCGGCCATCAAGAAGTTCCTGAACACCTTCCAAAACCGCCATCCCGACAAGCGAAACATGATGGTGCTCAAGATCTTCGAAAAAGTTGTTCAGAACTTCCTCGAATACCTGAAGGAAATCAATCACCGCCGGAACTCACTGGAACAGAAACTCTACGACTCCAACCGGAACGAAGAACTGCTTCAACTGATGCGGATTCAGAAAAGCCTGGTTTATTTCATCACAGCACTCCGCTCCAACGAACTCCTGCTCATGAAGCTGGAAAGAACCAATTTCCTGGGTTTGAATGAAGAAGAAAGGGAGTTTTTGAACGACCTGATCGTAGACAATTCACAGGCACTCGAGATGGCCAACATCTATACGAATATCCTGAGCAGTACCCTCGATGCTTTTGCCAGCATCATCGCCAACAACCAGAACGAAGTGTTGAAGCGTTTGTCGGTAATCACCATTGTACTCAGCTTCCCGGTGTTGGTGGCCAGTATTTACGGCATGAACGTACCGATCCCCTACGCCAATTCGCCCTACGCGTTTTATATACCGGTACTGTTATCCCTGATCATATCATTGGTAATTGGCTGGTTTTTCCTCCGTAAAAAAATATTCTGAAAATGCCCTTATTCAATGTCCGCGTTTACGGTATTCTGATCAATGAAAACAAACAGGTTCTTGTCAGCGATGAATACATACGCGGCGGTTACTACACCAAATTTCCCGGAGGCGGGCTTGAATTTGGAGAAGGCACCCGCGACTGTCTGGTTCGTGAGTTTATGGAAGAATTGAATCTGAAAGTGTCTGTGGAAGAGCATCTCTACACCACCGATTTTTTTCAGATGAGTGCCTTCAATCCGGAGCACCAGATCATTTCGATTTACTACCGGGTAAAGGCGCTGGAGCCGATCACCGCTCCCCTGCGTACGAGGCCCTTTGATTTTGATGAAAACCAGATGGAGATCTACCGGCTTACACAGATGACCGAAACCTTTCGTTTCATCAACTGGGACGATTTTCATTCCGGTGCGGTCACGCTTCCGATCGACAAGGTGGTTGCCGACCTCGTCAAACAACAACTGTAAAAAAAACAGGCCGCACCAAACGATGCGGCCTTCGTCTTTACTTATCAATATCCCATACAGACCCCTTATTTTTTCAACTGATCCTCCAAAACGAGCTTCAGTTCGGGATTGGATGGTCGGGGGGCATCGGTTGAAACGATGTTTCCAGCCTTATCAAACACCATAAAACGGGGAATACCTTTGATATCGTAGAGTTTTGTTACGTCGCTCCAACCGTTGGCCCAAACCTGAACGCCGGTCAGGCCTTCATTTACTACAAAGTCTTTCCATTTCTGATGATCTTTCTCGACGTCAACGGAAACGCTCAGAAATACGACGTCCTTGCCATGCATTTCCTTTTCCAATTTTTTCAGGTGGGGGATTTCGGCCTTGCAGGGCCCGCACCAGGTGGCCCAAACGTCAACCAACACCACCTTACCCTTGAAATCAGACAATGACACCTTTTTACCATTGAGATCTTCTGCTGTAAAATCCAGCGCCGGCTGTCCTACCCTGGTGGCCGTTTGTGCCAGTTTAATCCGGGCATTGTTGAACCGGATCTTCTGATCTTCCGTCATCAGGTATTTACCAAAGTTCTTTTCGATATCGGTCAAACCGATATAGGTCTTGGCGGCCTGGGCCTGCATCACAACGAATTCGCCGCGCAGGGTATCGTTGTTAACCGGAACAATACGCTGTGCAAGGTCTGGAGAGTACTTGTATCCGGGAACACCCAATCTGCCCAGCGTGTTCATCATTCCGGTCATGGTACGAACGCCGAATGCGTAGTTCATGAAACGCGCGTCCGACAGGAAATACTTGCCATCAATGGAGCGGTAGTAGTTCGGGTAATCCGCTACCTGCGGATGTGCGGTTCGCGGAGTGTTGAGCATTTCGCAGGCGATCATCAGAAGGTCCATTTCCCGGAATCGGCTGAATTCGGCATCGAAACGGGCGTTTTTCGAAGACGCGAATTTGGTAGCATTGATTTTCGCAATGGTTGACTCAAGGAGCGGGAAGAAATCGACATAGGTACTTCTGTTTTTGGAGAAATAAACCGCCTTGGCCTCAAGTGGCTGAACCATGTTATGCCATTTTTCGAGCTCCAGGTTTTCGCGGGTATTCTTTCCGGTCAGCGTGTACGAGGAATCGTTTACCGCCACTTCGAGGTTATCTTTTGTCTTGAAGTAGAAGCTGTACTTGTCGACCGGGGTCAGGGCCGGACCTGAACCGATAACATAAAAGCCTTCCTTTTCAGGAAAAAAGAGAAAGCCGAACTTTCCATCGACACCCGGTTTGGATGCGGCAATTTCTTCCAGACGGCCATGTTCGATACGATACAGTTTTACCGAGCCGTCGTGACGACGGTTCCAGGTTCCGGATACGGTGGCCTGAGCGTGGATCAGCGAGGGAATCGCCATGAATCCGATCAGACCAAGGATGGTGTTTTTCATTTAGTATTCGTTATAGATTCAGAAGAAAGAGGCAGCACAGGTGCTGCCTCTACTCAAAATGGAGAAAAAACGCTTATCTTTCTCTGTAGGCCAGGCTGACAACCTTGCCCAGATTGGTAAATTCGCTTTCCAGGACCAGATCGCCGTTAACCGGAGGTACAGTATAGAACTGCAATTTTCCATTGGAACCTTCGGGTTTGGCCGGGTCGTAGCTGGCCACAATCAATTTGTTGGCCAAAGCGGCATATTTGGACCTGGATACAAACCGGTGGAACTTCATCATACTGATTTTCTGACTACCGAAGTCGAGCATTAGTTTGCTTGTTTTAAGCACCATATCGTACTCGTAAACTTTTCCACCTACATTGTAAAAGATATAACCCAGGTCCGGACTCACCGCAAAGTTTTCCCCCTGCAGGATATCTGTTCCCGTCATCTCTTCATAGTAGAGTTGGGTAATGGAGCTACCAAGGGAGAACCTCGCCAGGAAACGCTGCTGTGTTTCTACAGAATCCAGAATAGCAAATACGTTACCATTTCCGTACGGAGTGTAGGTCATATAAACCAACTCCTTGTCGGTATTATAATCGAACAGGGTTCCGGCCGGCATAAGGGTTGAAGTCGATTCGTTATTGATATGACGAACAAAACGTTTGTTGGTTTCATCATACAGAATCGCGGTACCGTTGATGGCTGCAATGTATTTAGACGCCTTGAACGCTGCAGGTTCACCTTTTACAAGGTTGATGGGAACGTCGGGTTTAATCTGGAATACACGGTAGTAGTAATACACGTTGTTGTCGGATCCGTGGTACCAACCGGTGTTTCCGGAAAGGTTGGTCATGTAGTTAATGGTAAAATTATCCGGCAGATTCCCCAGGAATTCATATTTGATATTGTAGGTGAAATCCCACTTGAAGGTTTCCGGATGAATCTTGTTGGTTCCCGCATCCGTACAAATGTAAATACCGTAGAATGTAGGATCAAAGGGGTAACAGTTGATATATATAGGCTTACCCAATGCCGAAGCGGGAATATCCGAACCCGTTGTACCAAGTACATCGATGATCGGCGTGTACTCACCGTCAAGAACCGACAACATATCGACACGGCTTTTGCCATTGACGTCGTTCAATACCATCCATCCTTCGTAGATGCTGCTGACGACCGTCATGTTGAAGATTTTCTGCCACTGAACTCCGGTATTCTTGTCCTTTACCCTGTAATATACACGGTAGGGACCCGGAGCCAGGGTAATCACCTGATCGATATTGCGGTAAACGGAAATCACCCGGCGTACATCCGCCGGCAGCACATTATCTGTACGAATTCCGATCCACTCGTAGGTGTAGTTGCTGGTATCATTACTCTGGTCCTTTGAAAATGTAATCTCCGGTTTCAGGGTAAAATGCTCGCCCAGCAAAACCGTATAGGAATCTTCGATACCCGAAATAGTAGGTTCGTTGATTTCAGAATAGTCGTAGTTACCGATATCCTTGTAACAAGAAGCCATTCCCATAATAATGGCGGTAAGTATAAGGTAAGTATTTTTTGTTAAGCGCATGTTCGTGAATTTGTGATTGAAGAATTACTGAACACTCGGTCCCATTGCCATAGGCGTACCATCCTCTTCATAAATGGTTTCACCCATTGCATTCTTTTCGTTCAGGTAACGTTGCATGAATTTTCCGTAAAAAACGATATCGGCAACAGCAGCGGAGGCATCAAGATAGGCCAGGTCGATACCCATCACCTCGATCATCAGCAAAGCCTTGGCCCTGGTGAAGACGCCCAGGTAGGTGTCCAACCAGCGTCCAGGCTTCTTCAGGATATCGTCGAACGTAATAGTATAGTCCACATAGCTTAACCGTGCGCCGGTAAGGGAATTGGTAACCTTAAAGAGGATATCGGTTTGGAAATTCTCATTCGGGTCCAGGCGCAGAGAAACCTTTTTGGATTCTGTAAGCAGCCCCGGCGATCTCTTCAGCGTCAGGTAGATCGTGTCGGTCACCTTGCCTGCAGGAATGGAAAAAGTACCCAGATCCTTCATTTCGTAATCGACACCAGCAACGGCTGTGGTTCTGTCTTCGTTGATCCGGAGCGCATACGGGCGGTCCACCGGAGCGGGTTCGCCTGCTATACGTACCGGTATTTTAATAAGCGAATCCGTTACCGATAAGGGCTGGAAAGTAAACGTTACCGCAAGGGTATCGATCGTTGTATTTCTCGGAAAATAAATCGAGGTCTTTCCGTCGAAAGTCTTCAATTCACTTTTTTTGCAGGAAGCGAGGACCGCCAACAGCGCCAGCACTCCGCAGATATATTGAAATGATTTTTTCATAAAACAGCTGATTTACGCATTAACGGTAGAGTGTTTCGGACAGCGGCAAAGGAACCACATACTTGCTGGCATTCATGGTGATGTTTCCTGAAGTTGCCGTGGGGTTCGGGATGGACGTAATGCCCCTTCTTTTATAGTAGAAGAAGAGTTGTCCTTCGCCGATAAACTCCTTCTGGTATTCCTTCTGAAGTTCGGTGTGCTTATTCGCCGTAGTGGGCAGATTCGGGAGGTTCCGGTTAAAACGCACGACATTCAGGTATTCGAAGGCCTTGGTTGCGTCCGGCTCGCATTCAGCAGCGATATAATACATTTCACTCTTTCTGATCAAAGGGATCAGGAAACGATAGTTTCTACTCTTGTCCACAATGTCCGTGTACTTGTGGAAGGTCCGATAGCTTTTTGCAGTAGCCGGGAGAATCCACAAAGGATTGTATCGATAGTCGTTTTCATTGTTTTCGAAGAGCGTCTTCAGTCGCGCGTCGAGCGGTGCCAATATCGAACCATCGCCCAGCTCCGGTGCGAACAGGGAGTTGTTGGTTTCGTAGAGTTTGCTGGTCAGCGATGCAAATATCAATTCCGTAGAAAATACGCGGTTGGGATTGATCCGATCGGAAAGAATGGCGCCGGTTGTAATCCAGGGGAAGTGACCGTCCGCAAGTTCGATAACGGTTTTTGCCGCAGCAAGTGCAGATTCCGTATCTCTTCTGTAAAGGTATGCCCTCGCCTGGAGGCCTTTAACGGCAAAATAGTTCATCCGCTGGTTACGGTTTCTGAAGAAATCGTAGCCATCCCCCGACGTGCCGGTATTGATTCCGCCTTCAATAATGGGGTCATTTGCCAACAGTTGCTCCGCCATTTTCAGGTCATCCAATACGCTATCCATAGCCTGATTGGCTGGTAACAGGTCCGCAATTTGGGTTGACGGACGGCGATAATACGGAATGGAGGGTTTGGTGGAGTCCGCATTCGTATACATCGGACCAAAAAGACGAAGCATGTCGAAGTGAAGCATAGCACGAAGGCCAATAGCTTCTCCCTTCATAATTTGCTTGATCCGATCGGGCATAATACCCGGGTATGCCTCAAGGTTGACGAGAAACTGATTGAGGTTAACGATACTTACGTAAGCATTGGACCAGATCGATTCCATGTTGCTCATAACCGTTCCGGCAGTGTATTCGTACACCTGGAATTTGGTCAGGTTATGCTGGCTGTTCACATTGTAATACTGCGCAAGAACATCCAGTGTACCCATGGTAAGGTTCTTGCCATAGAGTGCGTTGGAACTGAGATTGATGTAAACACCATTCAGTGCTCTCGAAGCACCGGCGAGGTCAGAAAACACCATATCTTCTGTAAACCTGTCCTGAGGTTTAACGTCCAGGTATTTTTTGCATGAGGAGAGCGACAACACCGCACCACATACAACGGTCAATTTTATGAATATATTTCTCATTTTCGATTGGCGGTTTAAGTTAGAACGAAGCATTAATGCTGAATGAAACAGATCTTGCGAACGGATAGTCGATACCCCTTTCTCTTTGGATAGATGAGATGCGGAAGATATCGTTCATGTATGCGTTCAGACGCAATGTCTTCATGCCGATTCTCTTCAGGAACTTCTTGTTCTGGAAATCATATCCAAGGTTGATGGATTCACCGGTAATGGTGTTTTCTTCCTGAACGAAACGAGACGACATCTGCGTAGCTTCCGTAATCGAAATTCCCTTGAAGCGGGAAATATCGCCCGGATTCTTCCATCTGTCATACAGCGCACGCTTATCCTGGTTATTACCAATATTGGCATCGGTAATATTTTCTACCTTATTGAACAGGGCTGTGTTGAACACATCGCCGCCGAAACGATAACGCAGGAACACGCCGAGGTTCAGGCCCTTGAAGCTAAAATTGGTGCTGAATACACCTTCCGTAAGCGGACGGGAATTACCTACACGAACAATATCATCGGAACTGTATTCAAATGTGGCCAATCCATCCGATTTACGACGGAACAACTCGCGACCGGTTGCGGGATCGATACCGTAGGAATAAACGGCCCAGATATCTTCGGGGCTGTACCCATCACGATAGCGCAGCAGCGTCTTATTTTCCTGCTGAACCTTGTTGAGCGACTCCAGTTCGTTATTAAGGCCACCAAAGACAGCCTTCTGGAAAATTCCGGTATACCCAAACGTAAGTACAACACGTTCCGCCGGACGGTAGATCGGAGAATATTTGAGGTTGGCTTCGATACCATTGTTGGTGAGGTGCCCTACGTTTTTGGGATATTTATACAATCCGGTTGAAGACGGAAGGTCGAGTGCCACCACCAGCGGGTCGGTGTATTTGCGGTACGCATTTACAAAACCGGAAACCTTGTTACCAAAAAGGGTAAAGTCGGCGCCGATGTTGGTTTGGAGCGTGTTCTGCCATTCCATATTCGGGTTTCCGAGTGTTGAAAGGGTGACCCCCTGACCAAAGTTGTTCACCAGGTCTTCGAAGGTATAAACGGAAATGGACGTGAATCCACCAAAGTTTTGGTTACCGGTCAACCCAATATTCGCTTTCAGACGAAGAACATTGATCCAGTTTTGATCTGCAATTACATTGGTATTGTGCAGGTTCCAGGCTATACCGGTAGACCAGAAGGGAGAATACTTCTTATTGGATCCGAACGATGTAGATCCGTCGAGACGATACGAGAAATCGGCCACCAACTGGCGGTTAAAGGTATAGGAGCCAGACAGCAGTACGTTGTTACGACGGTAAAGGCTATATGCTGTAGAAGGTTTACCGTTAACATCATAACCGAACGCAAAAGCAGGGTTTCCGTTGGTTCCGGAGGGGAAGCCAATGGAAACTGCAGAATACGCTTCGTTTCGGTTTTCCTGAACCTCAGCCCTCAGGTTGGCGTTCACCTGGTGGATACCGCCGAAAAGACGACCGTAAGACACCATTACGTTTGCCTGATACCCGAACGAACTGATTCTTTTATTGGTATGACGTCCTCTTTCAAACGCTGATTTTCCGAGGAACATGGAGTGTTCAGGTGCGTAAAAAATGACCTGATCACCATTATCCTTTTTCACCTGGGCTGAACCCTGAATCTGGATATCGTTGTTCAGGTTATAGGTCACCTGCAGGTTATTCTGCAGAGAAAAGTTTTTGGTGGTGTTGAAGTTATTGAGAAGTGCGTCATACAGCGGGTTGCCGATGGTATCCCGGTTCAGCACACGGCCGGTTGAAATTTCCAGGTAACGCGTAACTTCTCCGTCTTCGTTTCTCTTGGCAAAATACGGGTTCGCATTGGCAAAGGCGGAGAAAGAACCATAGGGCGACTCATTCGCCGTATATCCGTTGGCAAACAATTTGTTGGACACGTTGAATTTGCCCTTTCTGTATATGATATCGAAGTTGGCCCCCCAGGTATCCCGTCCGGAACCTTTCATGGCACCGGTAACCTTACGGTACTGAACGCCAAGACCATACCGGGTGTTTGCATCACCACCATCGGCGCGGAGAGAATGCCCATTGGTAAATCCGGTTTGCACAGGCTCGCTGAGCCAATACGTATTCACCCCTTCGCGTACCCGCTTCAGACGGGAGTTATAGAGTGCATCCAATTGCAGCTGCTGCTCGTGAAGAGTGCTGGAGTATATGGTATAACGTCCGGCAAGACGTTCAAATTCCAGTTTTTCCTCTGCATTCATCATGTTGTAGTCGCGGAGGTCCGGCATTTCAACCCTGAAATCGCCGGTGTAATAAAGTTGCATTGCGCCCGGCTTGGGTTTTTTGGTCTCGATGACCACTACACCGTTGGCAGCTCTTGCTCCGTAAATGGCAGTTGACGCAGCATCTTTAAGAAGCGTGATGGATTCCACGCGATTCATATCCAGATCCACAATCATCCGAAGGGAAGTTTCAAATCCATCCAGAATGAACAGGGGCTGATTGGGGTCGGCCGAAAACTCGTCACGCAGCGTTTCGGTGGTGATGCTCGACTTACCACGAATTTCTATATCCGGGAGTGTATTCGGGTTGGAACCGGCCAGGTTGTTCTCGGTAAGGATAAAGGAGGGGTCCAGAGTCTTCAAACTTTGGATTATGTTTTGGTTGCCGATCATTTTGAGTTCATCTCCCTTAAATGATACGGAAGCCCCTGTAAAACTTTCCTTTTTACGGTTAACAATACCGGTTACTACAACGTCGTCCATTTTGGCTTCCGCACGAACGAGTTTTACCGAAACCGAAGTTCTGCCCGGTGTCAATTTTACCTCCTGGGCAACAAAACCCACGAAGCTCACCACGAGCGTACCGCCGGCTTCCGGCACAGATATGGAAAACTCTCCATTTTTATCGGTAGAGGTTCCAACTTTGGTCCCCTTCAGTACGACACTGGCGCCGGAAACGGCTTCCCCGTTATCGTCTACAACCCGTCCACGGACGATAATATCCTGAACGGAAAGGTCGATAAGTTCGCGTTCGGGTAAGAGCGCAAAAGCCTCCCGTTCACGGAGAACTATCGTTTTCCGCACTATCGAATAGGAAAACGGCTGGTTTTTAAAACAGGAGTCCAGCACAGCCTTCAGAGGGGCATTGGCCAGATCCAGATTCACTTTATTTGTCTGTTCCATCCATTCCTGGCGGTAAACAAACGTGTATCCGGTCTGATTACGGATCTGACGGAAAACGTTCTCCAGAGATACGTTCTTTGCTGAAACAGTCACATTCTGCGAGTGGGCCACTGCCGTAACATGCAGGCTGATACCCAAAAACAGAATAGCAGAAAATCTCATAATAAAAGCAGTTTGAGATGTTAGACGGGGTTTTAGCCCTCTGCGCCCCGTTAAGGGCACAGCTTTGCCATTTGCAACTAAATGCATAGTTTTGGTGGTGTTTGGTTAGAAAATTACAGTCTTCAGCGATTGACATTGGATAACCGAATCACGCGCCGGTAACAACTGCCATTGTTACCGGCTTTTCTTTTCAGTTAGCCAAACTCTTTATAGTTATTTACTCATAATTTGCAATACCCTTCCTTCGAGTTTTGTTTTTAACCCACTCAGTTCCAATACTTTCATCACTTCCTTCAGCTCCATACTATTGGGGAATTCCCCGGTAATATGGGCGGTTACCGGCACCCGGAGATCGATCTCTACATCGTACCAGCGGGCGATCTGGCGGGCCACCTGTCCAATATCCGCATTGTGGAAAGTGAACAGTCCTTTTTTCCAGGCAATAACCTCGTCCGTATCTACCTTGTTCAATACCTTGAAGGATGATCTCCTTCCGGTAAGATCGTTGGCCTGCTGCCCGGGTTTCAGAATCGCTTCGTTCCCGTTCCCACTGTATTTTACCGATCCTTCCAGTAAGGTTGTTGCGATCCGTCCTTCTTCCGGATAAGCCATCAGATTAAAGGAGGTCCCCAACACATCCACTACGGCATTCTGCACCTTTACCCTAAAGGGTTTGGACGGGTTGGCGGCAATTTCAAAAAAGGCTTCCCCCTCCAGTTCCACTGTCCGATCCTTTCCGGAAAACACCGAAGGGAATCGAACGGACGAAGCGGCGTTCAGATGCACCTTGCTTCCATCGGGAAGACTAAGGACATACTGACGCCCCCTGGGGGTTGCAAGTGTATTGTAAACGACTTCTCCTGCGGCGGACTCAGCCCCGGCCCGGTAGGCCAGGGTACCATCTGCCTGTTTCACTATGTCGGCCCCTCCAAAAACGGCCAGCTGACCCGCGTTGGCGCTGTCCAACATCAGCGTGGTACCATTTCCGATAGTCAGGATAACTCCCGCCGCCGGTGATTCGGGGATGATAACATCGGCAGCAATATGGTCAGAAGAGTGCTGATTTGAGTTAAATTTCAGGATTCCGGCTCCGGCAAATGCCAACAATACGGCTGCGGCAACACCATAACGGAATACCGGACGTCGCCATACGGGCAGATGGACAACCTCCGGAATAGTATCGGATTCGAGTTCGTTCAGTTTATTTTCCAGCTCAGCAAAAAATTCCTCACGCCCGGGCATGGCACGACCATTGCCGGTCAAATCCCATTTTCCGGTAAGCTCCTCGAGTTCGTTCTCGGATGCAGTTTCGAGCCATTGTTCAAACGCTTCGCGCTCTGCTTCACTTTCTGACCCTGAGGCACGCTGACTAAGAAATTTCTCTGCTTCGTGTAAGTTCATAACGCGTCAGTTAATGGGAAGACAACTCACGGAGATAAAAGGACCCCCGGGTAAAATCTTTTTTTTAGAAAATTTTTAGAAAAAGAATACCGAGCAGGTTGGCAACGATGCCTCCACGCTCCTTCAGGTACGTGCGTACAGATTTGATGGCTGCATATAACTGCTTCTTTACCACGGGCTTGGAAATCCGGAGCAACGACGCAATTTCATCCAGGCGGAGGTTTTCCTGGGTAGAAAGCTGGAAAATCAGCTTTCTTTTTGGGGGTAGCTGCCGGATTGCCTCCCGGGCGATGGACTCCAGCCGCTGGTATTCCAGTCGGTCTTCGGGCAGGGAGGTGTGGACCGAACGCTCCCGGGCTACATTTTTCAACAGATTATCGTACGAGCGCCGGCTTTTCAACTGATTAAGCAGTCTGTTCCGGGTTGCCCGGAAAATATAGGAATCCAGATCGGATACGTTTTCCAGCAGATCCTTCCGCATCCAGATATGAATAAAAACATCCTGAACCAGCTCCTTCGACAGATCTTCGGACCGGGTAAATGCAAAAACATAATTGTAAAGCGGATCGGTAAAACGGGTATATAACGAAGTAAATGCCTGACGGTCTCCGGCCCGGATCGCAGTGAGAAGTTCTTTATCCTGTGAGTCTAGTGTGGCTGCCAAATCAGTCATTGTTAGTGCCGCAAAATAGTATAAAACCCCGACAACCTGAAAACATTTGATTTTCAGTGATTTAAAGTACAAAGAGCCGGCTTGGGCTGCTGCCAAACACAATTTCCGAAAAGCAAGCAATCTTTGTACTTTTGCACAAAATTACCATTTATTATGTCTACAAATCTTAGTATGCAGATAGACCTTAGCCTTCCTTACAAGGTTGCGGATATGAGTCTGGCGGAATGGGGCAGAAAGGAGATAAAGCTTGCAGAAGCTGAAATGCCTGGCCTTATGTCCATCCGTGAAGAATACGGTCCGTCACAACCCCTGAAAGGTGCCCGGATCGCCGGATGTCTTCACATGACCATCCAAACAGCCGTACTGATTGAAACTCTTACCGCTCTCGGCGCCGAAGTGCGTTGGAGCTCGTGCAACATATTCTCCACCCAGGATCATGCAGCTGCGGCTATTGCTGCAACAGGAATCGGCGTATTCGCCTGGAAGGGGCAAACCCAGGAAGAAGCAGAATGGTGTATCGAACAAACACTTTTCTTCGGAAGCACTGATCGCCCACTGAACATGATTCTCGACGATGGCGGCGACCTCACCAATATAGTGTTCGACAAATACCCGGAGCTGATCAAAAACATCAGAGGCCTCAGCGAAGAAACCACAACCGGTGTTCACCGTCTGTACGAAAGAATGGCAAAAGGAACATTGCCGATCCCTGCCATCAACGTAAACGACTCTGTTACCAAATCGAAATTTGACAACAAATACGGATGTAAGGAATCGCTGGTTGACGCGATCCGTCGTGCTACCGATGTGATGATGGCCGGTAAAGTTGCCGTTGTTGCCGGTTATGGCGACGTAGGTAAGGGTTCTGCCGACTCTCTCCGGGGTGCGGGTGCACGTGTAATCGTTACCGAAATCGACCCCATCTGTGCACTTCAGGCCGCTATGGACGGTTACGAAGTGAAGAAAATGGTGAACGCCATCCCCGAAGCGGATATCGTTGTAACCACTACCGGTTGCCGCGACATCATCACGGGCGAACACTTCAAACTGATGAAGGACAAAACCATCGTTTGTAACATCGGCCACTTCGATATTGAAATCGACGTTGCCTGGTTGAACAAACACTATGGCCACACCAAAGACACCATCAAACCGCAGGTGGACATCTACAACGTTGACGGAAAGGACATCATCCTCCTCGCTGAAGGCCGTCTCGTAAACCTGGGCTGCGCCACCGGTCACCCCAGCTTCGTAATGAGTAACTCGTTCTCCAACCAAACCCTGGCTCAGATTGAACTGTGGAACAACTACGCCAAATACGAGAATAAAGTATATGTTCTCCCCAAACATCTCGACGAAAAAGTTGCCCGCCTGCACCTGAAAAAAATCGGCGTGGAACTCGACGTTCTTACCGATGTTCAGGCTGCTTATCTCGGTATCTCCAAGGAGGGCCCGTATAAAGCAGAACATTACAGATATTAATAGTTGTAATCCGGCTTCGCATGGTGAACTTTCCTGCGAAAGCCGGATTATTTTTTGTGTTTATACCGGGTCTGCGTGGAAAACTTAACCAGGCTTTTGGAAAAAATAGCACGTTAATTGTTAAGATTAGTGAAGAAAGAACAGACCATGCAATTAGAATTTATCAAGAACATACAGTTCACCGAACTGTTGAAGTGCGAAGGGAGACTGAGAGAATTCAATTTCCGCAAAGTACATTCCTTTCCCGAAGGATTATTTACCGTTGATGTTTGCGACGACCGGGGCAACCGGCTCATGTTCAAACTGGTTCGGGAAAATGGGTTCTGGAAAATCCAGAGTGATGTAAATCTCCCGGCCTGGGTCCTCGAAAAGGAACAAGCCCTCGCCAACGTTGCAGATGCCGTATGATTACTACCTTTGTAGTATGAATACAATTACCCATCTTTCCGTTAATATCAATAAGATTGCTACGCTCCGCAACAGTCGGGGCGGCAACACCCCCAATGTTCTTCAGGCCGCCATCGATGCGCAGCTTTTCGGAGCAGACGGCATAACCGTGCACCCCCGCCCGGATGAACGTCATATCCGTTATCAGGACGTGCGTGATATCAAGCCCATCATCACTACCGAATTCAATATCGAAGGCAACCCACGGGAAGAAAAATTTGTGAAGCTGGTACTGGAAGTAAAACCGCATCAGGTGACCCTGGTGCCCGATGCAGATGGACAGCTCACGTCCGACCACGGTTGGAACACCATCGAACATAAGAACTATCTCACGGAAATTATTGGCGTATTCAAAAATGCGGGTATCCGCACCTCCATATTCGTCGACCCCGTGGTTGAAATGGTGGAAGGCGCCCTCGCAACGGGTACCGACCGCATCGAACTATACACGGAAGGCTATGCCAAAAGATTTCCTGAAAACCCGGCAGAAGCCATAGCCCCCTATATCGCGGCTGCCCAAAAGGCGAACGAGTTGAATCTCGGCATTAATGCCGGTCACGATCTCGATCTGAAAAATCTCGCCTATTTCAAGAAAAATATTCCCGGCCTGATGGAGGTTTCCATCGGCCATGCCTTGATCGCTGATGCATTGTATCTGGGATTGGAAAATACGATCCAATTGTATAAACGGGCGGTGTCATCGTAGGTTCAAGGCATGCCTTGAACCTACGCATGCCTTGAACCTACGCATGCCTTGAACCTACAAAAAAAATCGGCTGGAAATTCCGGCCGATCATATAATTATCTATTCTATTAAGATACAAAAAAATGGGGATTTCTCCAAATCCCTCCCCACCATTATTTTTTCGCATGCCGTTCCTGCAGCACCTTAATGACATCCTGGAGGGAAAACCCTTTGGCATTCAACAACATCAGATAATGGAACAGCAGGTCGGCCGATTCGTTCAGGAAGAGGCTTGCGTCGTTATCCTTGGCTTCAATAACTACTTCTACAGCTTCCTCCCCTACCTTTTGGGCAATTTTATTCAGGCCTTTGGCAAACATTTTTGCCACATAGGATTCGTCGGGGCTCAGTACTTTGCGTTCACGTATAATTCCCTCCAGCTGATTCAGAAACTCCACGGAAGGGGTATTCTCTTCGTTCCAGCAGGTGTCCGCGCCGGTATGACACACAGGTCCCACGGGATTGGCTTTGATCAATATCGTATCGCTATCGCAGTCGACCGCCATGCTCTGCAGCATCAGAAAGTTTCCACTTTCCTCACCTTTGGTCCATAGACGCTGTTTGGAGCGGCTGAAAAAAGTTACCTTACCTGATTTTTCGGTTTCGGCAACGGCTTCTGCATTCATAAAGCCCATCATCAACACCACCCTTGTTTTGTAGTCCTGAACAATGGCAGGCACCAGTCCGTCGCTGTATTTTGTAAAATCTATTTTCATCTTCCTGGTTTATTTTAAAGTCTGACCGAAACGCCCTGATGTTTGAGGTAGTTCTTCAGGTCGGGAATGGCGATTTCCTTAAAGTGAAAGATGCTGGCAGCAAGCGCCGCATCGGCTTTCCCCTCGGTAAACACATCGGTAAAATGCTCCATCGTTCCGCCGCCACCGGAAGCGATGATGGGAACAGGGAGCGATTCCGACAGCTGACGGGTGATATCCAGGGCAAAGCCCTGCTTCGTGCCATCGTTGTTCATCGAAGTGAGCAGAATCTCCCCAGCTCCCCTGTCAACACCCTGACGGGCCCAGTCGATGCAACGCATATCCGTTTTCACCCTACCGCCGTTCAAATATACATACCACTCGCCATCCTCTTCCTTCCTGGTGTCGATGGCCAACACGATACACTGGCTACCGAACTCCTTCGACATTTCGCTGATGATTTCCGGCTTACGGAAGGCAGCGGTGTTGACGGAAATCTTGTCGGCCCCGTTGTACAGCATCACCTGAACGTCTTCAACGGAACCGATGCCGCCGCCAACGGTAAAAGGAATATTGATGTGACGCGAAATACGGTTCACCAGTTCGCTCAGGGTTTTTCTTTTTTCGTTGGTTGCCGTGATATCGAGAAATACCAGTTCATCGGCACCATCTCTCGCGTAAAGAGCCCCCAGTTCAACCGGATCACCCGCATCGCGGATATTTTCGAAGTTCACACCTTTCACTGTTCTGCCATCCTTAATGTCCAGGCAGGGCACTATTCGTTTTGTAAGCATCAGTCCCGATATTTTTTCAACGCGTTCAGAGAGAATCTTCCTTCATAAATCGCTTTCCCGACAATGGCGCCGGCGCATCCCGCAGCCTGGAGCTGATCCAGATCTTCGATAGAGCTGACTCCTCCACTGGCAATCAGATGAAGTCCGGGAATCGCTTCCAGGATTTTTTTGTACAGATCGGTAGAAGGCCCCTGCAGGAGTCCGTCCTTACTGACATCCGTACAAAAGACCTGCGTAATGCCATGGTCTTTGTATTTCCGGATAAAGTCAACCACATCGATATCCGTATTCTCCAGCCATCCGGAAATGGCGATTTTTTCATCTTTCACATCGGCTCCGAGCAGAAATTTTTCCGCGCCATAGGTACGCATCCAGTCCAGCAGCAGCGCTTCGTTCTTAACGGCGATACTGCCCACGGTGGCCAACGCAGCACCTGAGTTCAGAACGATGTCCACGTCCTGAGCAGTTTTGATGCCGCCACCGAAATCGATGATCAGCGAAGTCTTTCCGGCGATGGTTTCCAGTACCTTCCAGTTCTTTACTGCGCCCGCCTTAGCGCCGTCGAGATCAACCAGATGCAGGCGCCGAAGTCCGGCGTCTTCAAATTCCCGGGCAACCTCAAGCGGATTTTCGTTGTAAACCTTTTTTTGTGCGTAATCGCCCTGTGTAAGGCGAACGCATTTACCATCTATGATATCGATCGCGGGAATTATTTCCATCTTTTTCGAAAATTGAATTTTCATTTTAACAAATTCGTAGCCCTTATCCTGCCAGGTAGCACCAAAAGGCTCCAATCCCTGTCGGCGGTAAAAAGCCAACGCATTCATCCTTGCATTGCACCAAAGTTCGGTTGCGCCTCTGGCTTTTACATATTCCAACATCCATTTCAGGAGCCGGGTTCCCAATCCCCTGCCCTGAAATTCGGTTTGGGTGGCAAATTTCCGGAACTGCCAGACATCGCTTTTCCGGAACAGCGAAACCACGGCAAGAACGTTACCGTCGTCCACGATGCCCCAATGCTCCCCCTCCGCATCCTCGGCCAGCTTCATCTCTTCGAGGGTATGGTTGGGATACATGATGTCCTTACGCATCTGCCACACAATCTCCAATGGAATGTTCCTGATTTGCATGACAACTACAGGGCAATAAAATTCTTAAGAATCTGTTCGCCCACGGCCGCACTTTTCTCCGGATGGAATTGCACCCCGTAGAAATTGTCGCGGTGAAGCGCCGACGCATAGGGATGAATATAATCCGTAACAGCAATGGCGTTATCGTTCATGCCGGCATAATAGCCGTGCACGAAATACACGAAACTACCCTCCTTTACGCCTGCAAACAAGGGTGATTTGAGATTTCCAATCGTATTCCAGCCCATCTGGGGGACTTTAAATTCCCCTTCCGTCTGCGGACGGAAACGTTTTACATCCACGTCAAAGATGTTCAGACAGGGCGTGTCGTTTTCTTCCGAATGACGACACATGAGCTGCATTCCCAAACAAATTCCCAGCACCGGTTGTTTGAGAGAGATCAACAGCCCGTCCATTTTTCGTTCACGCAGGTAGTTCATTGCCGTACTCGCTTCGCCGACACCGGGGAAGATTACCTTGTCCGCCGAACGGATGGCTTCGGGATCATCGGTCACCTCTGCGTCTACACCAATCCGATCGAGCGCATAGAGCACCGACCGGATATTCCCTGCATTGTATTTTATAATAACCAGCTTCATTATTCTGCTTTATTCAAGAATGCCCTGCAAAAATAGCTTTGTTGCAGCTGCGATGTCGGAATTATTTTCCAAAGCCCGGATATAGGCCGTACCAATGATGGCTCCGCTGGTATGTTTGGTGGCAGTCTGAAAGGATTCACGATCGCGTATGCCGAATCCGACCAGAATCGGATTTTTCAGTTTCATAGCCGAAAGCCTTGCCAGATAAGCATCTACATCCGCAAAGGATTTATCGCTGCCGGTGGTTGACGAGGAAGACACCGCATAGAGGAAGCCGCTGCTCAGCGAGTCGATCCTGCGGATACGTTCTTCGCTGGTTTCGGGTGTTACCAGGAAAATGAGGTCCAGTCCAAATTCTTCAAGAATGGCCCGGTATTCCCTTTCAAATTCCAGAATGGGAAGGTCGGGGAGGATTAGTCCATCCACGCCCACTTTTGCGGCGTCTTCGCAAAACCGACGGAATCCATATTGGAGAACGGGATTCAGGTAACCCATAAGCACCACGGGAATACGGATCCGGCTTCGCATATCTTTAAGCTGCTCAAAAAGCACTTTGATGGTCATGCCGTTGGCGAGTGCCCTGCTCCCGCTTTCCTGGATCACTGGACCATCGGCCAGGGGATCGCTGTACGGCATCCCCAGTTCAATAATATCAGCGCCATTTTCCTGGAGCGCTTCCATTACGGGCAAGGTGCTGTTCAGCTCCGGGAAACCCGCGGTGCAGTACACATTCAGAACTTTTTTACCCGACTGAAATACGGATTGAATACGCGACATTGACAATTATTTTTCCGGATTAGAGATTGGTTCTTTTTTCCAAAGCGGCCATGTAGGCAGCCATATCTTTGTCCCCACGTCCACTGAGGCAAAGCAGTACGCGATCGGTCTTTTTAAGATCGAGTTTCGCCAAACCGGCGATAGCGTGGGCCGATTCCAGTGCAGGAATGATACCTTCCAGGCGGGCCAGTTCGAAGGCTGCATTCAGTGCTTCCTCATCGGTTGCGTTCAGGAAGGTTCCCCTTCCGGAATCGAACAGATTGGCATGAATGGGGCCTACACCCGGATAGTCGAGCCCTGCGGAAATGCTGTGCGGCTCTACTACCTGCCCGTCTTCGGTTTGCATGACGATACTTTTACTACCATGCAGTACACCCGGCGTTCCCAGTTGCGTCGTGGCCGCGCTCATACCTGAACTGACGCCCAGTCCGCCGGCCTCCACCGCTACAATTTTCACGGAGGGCTCTTCCAGGAAATGGAAGAAAGCTCCGGCCGCATTGCTGCCTCCCCCAACACAGGCAATAACATAATGAGGAAGTTCAGAGCCGGTATGTTCTTTCAGCTGACGACGGGATTCTTCGCTGATGATGGATTGGAAACGCGCCACCATGTCCGGATAAGGATGCGGTCCAACGACGCTTCCGATAATATAGTGGGTGTCGACAGGATTGTTGATCCAGTCGCGGATGGCTTCATTGGTAGCATCCTTCAGGGTTTTACTACCGCTGGTAGCCGGGCGCACTTCAGCTCCGAGCATTTTCATACGGGCCACGTTGGGGGCCTGACGTTCGATATCTTTTTCGCCCATGTAAACAATACATTCCATGCCCATGAGTGCACAAACCGTTGCCGTGGCAACACCGTGCTGGCCGGCGCCGGTTTCCGCAATGATTCGCTTTTTACCGAGGCGGCGGGCAAGAAGGATCTGACCGATGGTATTGTTTACCTTATGGGCGCCGGTATGGCAAAGGTCTTCGCGTTTGAGAAATATTTGGGCGCCGTATTTTTCGCTGAGGCGGAGCGCAGGATACAGTGGTGTAGGCCTTCCAACGTATTCCCTGAGCAGGGTATCGTATTCTTTCCGGAATGCCGGATCCTGCATAATGGCAAGGTACTTCGTTCGGAGCTCCTCCACATTGGGATAGAGCATTTCGGGGATATAGGCCCCTCCAAATTTTCCGTAGTAGCCGTTTTCGTCCGGTCGACTGTAGATTTTTTCGTTGTTCATTTCTGTATGAAATTGGACCCTATCTGAGCTGCTCCACGAAGGTGCGGACCTTTTCAAGGTCCTTTAGCCCCGGAGCCACTTCAAATTTGCTGTTGATGTCAACCGCAAAAAGGTCCTTTGCTACAGGCTCCTGCGCAAAAACCTTCAGTGCTTCAACATCGTCGGGCATGATTCCCCCGCTCAGCAGAAAGGGTTTATTGATCTGTTTATTTTTAAGAACTTCCCAATTGAATTTTTTTCCGGTGCCGCCGTATCCTGCCCCTTCTGTATCAAAAAGAAACATATCAACGGCATCCATATAGGGCCGGATCATCCATTCAATCGGATCATTATCGGAAAGGCGAAATGCCTTGATGGTGGTAACATAGGAAGAGACCTGTTCGCAGAACCGGGGTGTTTCGTCGCCGTGGAGCTGCACCAGGTAAAGTCCGCAATCATCAACCGTACGGAGGATATCGTCGACGGTGGTGTTTACGAAGACGCCTACCTTGCTTGTTTTTTTCGGTTTAATTTTTTTCAGATCAGGTGCACTCATGTGTTTGAAAATGAAACGCGGCGATTTCGGATAGAAGATAAATCCCGCAAACGGCACTTCCATTTCGTCGAGAGCCCAGATCTGGTCTGGTCGGGTCATTCCGCAGACTTTAATTCTCATGTTGCTTTTCGTTTAATTGCTTTACAAATTCCTGAAAAGCAATCGCAGGATCGGGTTGTTTCATAAAGGTTTCTCCGATCAGGAACCCTTTGAAACCGTAGTCAGTCAGGTGGCGTATGGTGTTGACGTCGGAAATTCCGCTTTCCGAAATCTTCACTTTTTCAGTCGGGATCAAGTTACTTAATTCAATTGAACGTTGAACATCAACGGTAAAAGTTTTCAGGTCGCGGTTGTTCACACCCACCAGGTCGACCTCGTCACAAATATGTCCAAGCTCTTCCCTGTTATGAATTTCCAACAGCACTTCGAGTTTAAGGCCCTGTGCAAATGCCGCCAGTTCCTTTACTCTTTTCGGCTCCAGACAGGCGGCTATCAGCAGGATGACATCGGCGCCCAACGCGCGCGCTTCAAGGAGTTGATATTCGTCGATAATAAAATCCTTGCGCAGAATGGGAATCGTATTAAATCGCGCAGCTTTCAAATCCTCATCGGCACCAGCAAAAAAATCGCGGTCGGTAAGAACAGAAAGACCGGAAGCACCTCCGTCGGCATAGGCTTTGGTAATATCTTCCACCCGGGCATTGGCATTGAAGATTCCCTTCGAGGGCGACTTCCTCTTGAATTCGGCAATGATGCCGGTTTTACCCGAAACGGAAAGGGAATGTCTCAGGCTGTATACCGGTCGACCAAAAGCCGGAGATCGTTCCAGCTCTGACGCGGGTACCCGTAACTTCGCTTCCTCTACTTCAATCCTCTTTCGTGCAATTATCGTATCAAGAATATTCATTTGATATTTTTTATTGTAAGGCAATGAGTTGCTCCAAACATGCCAGAGCCTTTCTGTTCTCCAAACTATCGACGGCCGCATCGTAGGCTTCGGCATAGGTCTTGAAACTGCCGGTTCCGTAAAGGGCCATTGCTGCATTGGCCAATACAACGGCGTTCTGGGCCCAGCTCCCCTCTCCCCGGATTACTTTCAGGAAGATTTTGGCAGCTTCTTCAACCGAATTTCCGCCGTAAATATCCTGAGGCAGAACCGTTCTTTTACCCAGCATTTCCGGCGTATACAGCTTTTCACCATCCTGACTGATCACTTTGGTATCGGCAGTCAAGCTGATTTCGTCGTAACCGTCGAGACTGTGAATGATGGTAAAAGGCTTTCCGGTTTGTTGAAGCAGATAATTATAGATCCGGGCCATTTCCGCGCTGTACACGCCGATCAGCTGAAAGCTTGGTGTAGCGGGATTCACGAGGGGACCGAGCATATTGAAGAAGGTGCGCATGCCCAGGTTTTTGCGGATGGGTGCGGCGGCCTTCAGGGCCGGATGGAACAGGGGCGCATGCAGGAAACAGATATTGGCCGCATCGAGTTCCTTTTTCAATTTATCATTGCTGTTCGAAAATTTGTAGCCCAGCTGCTCCATAACATTCGAGGCTCCACTGATGGAAGAAGCTCCGTAGTTTCCGTGTTTGGAAACCTTTGCGCCGGTACCGGCTACGATAAAACAGGCCAACGTCGAAATATTGAAGGTATTTTTCCCGTCGCCGCCGGTACCTACAATATCGATTACCGGCGTACCGCCGAAATCCACGGGTACACAGAGTTCGAGCAGGGCATCGCGGAAGCCCAGGAGCTCCTCAATGGTAATACTGCGCATAAGGAAGACCGTCATAAATGCGGTTACCTCGTGCTCGTTGAACTGACCGCGTCCGAACTGAAGCAGCACTTCTTTTGCCTTTTCGCGCGGCAGTGTTTTATATTCAAAAAGATAGCTAAGTATTTTTTTCATCGTTGTGGTATAAATCAGTTTGGAATGGGATGATCAGGCTGGCATCTGAAGCCAGTTCCGAAGCATTTTTTCACCATCGGGCGTAAGCACACTTTCCGGATGAAACTGAACCCCTTGTACGTCGTAGGTTTTATGCTGAAGCCCCATGATATATCCGTCTGCATCGCGGGAAGTGACTTCCAGTTCTGCGGGAAAGCTTGCGTCGTCGGCGACCCAGCTGTGATATCGACCTACCTCCAGTTTTTTGGGAAGCCCTTTAAACACTGCGTTATCTTTTTCGAAAGAAACGGATTTCTGTTCGATGGGGGTGGCAATTCCGTGGTACACCTGTTTAAGATTGGTCAGCTTTCCGCCAAAGGCTTCCGCTATGGCCTGATGTCCCAAACATACGCCCAGAATGGATTTGCGGGCCGCATAACGACGGATCAACGGGAGAAGAAGTCCGGCTTCTTCCGGAATGCCCGGTCCCGGTGATAAAATGATCCGATCGTATTGTTCAACATCGTCGAGTGCAATCTGATCGTTCCGGAACACATCCACTTTCTGATGCAGAATCTTTTCCACCAGATGCACCAGGTTATAGGTGAAGGAATCGTAATTGTCAAATACCAGAAGTCGCATATAATGATGTGTTTTACGGATTAAATTTTGGTGGCGATTTGAACGGCTTGTTTGAGCGCACCCAGCTTATTGTTTACTTCCTGAAGTTCACTTTCGGGTTTGGATGCAGCAACCACACCGGCGCCGGCCTGATAGTAGAGCGTATTGTTCCTGCTGAGAAAGCTGCGGATCATGATGGCCTGATTGCAGGATCCGTCGAATCCCACAAAACCGATACAGCCTCCATAATAACTTCTAGCAGTAGGTTCGTACGCATCGATCAGTTCCATGGCCCTGAATTTGGGCGCTCCACTGAGGGTTCCCGGCGGGAAGGTGGCAGCCATCAAGGCAAAGGGATTGGTGCCCGGAGCTACTTTTCCGGCAACCTCACTCACCAGGTGAATGACGTGCGAGTAGTACTGTACCTGACGGTAACGCGATACAACAACTTCGGTACAATGACGGCTGAGATCATTCCTCGCGAGGTCCACCAGCATCACATGTTCGGCATTTTCCTTGGAATCGTTGAGCAGGCGGGCGGCTTCGCGGGCATCGGTTTCTTCGTCACCGGTACGTTTAAAGGTTCCGGCAATGGGATGAACAATGGCTTTACCCCCCCGTACAATCAACTGACTTTCGGGTGAAGAGCCCATCAGTTTATAATCGCTGTAATCAAAAAAGAAAAGATAGGGCGAAGGGTTTACGTTCCGTAGTGCACGGTAAACATTAAATTCGTCGCCGGTAAATTTCTGCTCAAACCGGCGGCTGAGTACGATCTGAAAAACGTCACCGCGCATACAGCCGGCAATACCCTTTCTAACCATTTCGCGGTATTCTTCATCACTCATGTTCGAACGCTCCTCCCCGTGTGCCGCAAAGGGAAACACAGGAACATCCTTACTGCGGATTAGCGATTCCACCAGGGCCGACTCCGACTCGATCCCCTGCACATGGTTTTCACAGAGATAAAGTTCGTCCTTGTAATGATTAAACGCAATAACATATTGATAGAGTCGGTAGCGCATCAGCGGAATGACCGGCTGATCCTTCCTGCTGTTGGTCAGCTTGATCGTGTCAAAGAACTGAACCGCGTCGTATGTGGTGTATCCGAAAAGCCCCTGCACATTGGGAACCGATTTATCTTCCGGAGCTTCAATACTGAAATTTTGCATAAAGTTCCAGAGCAGCGACTGTACAGAAAGCGGGTCGGTAATCTTTTCGCGGTAAGGCGCCATACCGGGCAGTTTACATTCGGCGGAGCCGTAGTCCGACACTTCGATCCCGGCGATGGCATTGATTCCGATAAAGGAATAGCTATTGTCGCCGGCGTGAAAATCCGTACTTTCCAGTAGAATGGTATCGCGGAAGCGGTCGCGCAGTCTCAGATAGATGCCTACCGGAGTATACACATCCGAAAGCATTTTCCTGCAGGTGGTTTGAATATTTATCTTTTTCATCCTTTGTTATGGTCTGTCGCTTTTCGGGCGACTACTTTGAAGGTTAGTGGCTGATACAGCGCAAAAAAAAGCCCCGGAATTTCCGGGGCCCTTAATATGGTAAATTCACAGCAATAGCATTACCGTCCCCGTTCGGAGTTAGTATGCCACCACCACTGAATATTTTGCATATTTCTTTTCATGATGGCAAATATGGCACAGAAATCGGAAAACACAAAATATTTTTTTGACATAGAAAATTAATTTTTACCCGTCATTTTCTTTAGGTTTGCCGCCCTTAAAGTATGCCTATGAGCCAGACAACCATCAGCCCCATCCACGCATCCAAAATTGCCGAAGAACTTGGAATCAGCCAGAAACAGGCATTAAGTACCATGCTGTTACTGGAAGAAGGCTCCACTGTTCCCTTCATCAGCCGTTACCGTAAGGAAGTGACAGGCAACCTCGATGAAGTGCAGATTGCTTCGATACAGGATCTGAAGAAGAAATATGAAGAGATTGACCAGCGCCGTGCCTTCATCATCAAAACGATCACGGATCAGGAGAAGATGACGCCGGAACTGCTGGCACGCCTGGAAGAAACGTGGTCGCTGGCTACCCTCGAAGACATCTACCTTCCCTATAAGCCCAAGCGGAAAACCAGGGCGGTCATGGCCATCGAAAAAGGCCTTGAACCTCTGGCCAAAACCTTGTTTGAGCAGGGGGACGACAATCCTACCGAGCTGGCTAAGGGCTTCCTCAACGAGCAGGTTCCGGATACCGACGATGCGCTGAAAGGTGCCCGCGATATCATCGCCGAATGGATCAACGAAGATGCAACCCTGCGCGAAAAGCTCAGAAACCTCTTCCGCAACGAGGGCGTAGTCAAATCCTACGTTGTTGCGGGAAAAGAAGAAGAAGGTCAGAAATACAAGGATTATTTTGAATTCTCCGAGCCACTGCTGAATTGTCCCTCCCACCGGATTCTCGCAATTTTCCGGGGAGAAGCAGAAGGCATACTTTACTCGTCCATGCAGCCGGAAGAAGAGTCTGCCATGGAGATCATCAACCGTCAGTTTGTAAAAAACAGCAGTCCCGCGGCACAACAGGTGCAACTTGCTGCAACCGACGCCTACAAACGTTTGCTTAAACCTTCTCTTGAAAATGAGATGCGGGCACTCGCCAAGGAGAAAGCGGATGCCGACGCCATCGAAGTATTTGCGGAAAACCTTCGCCAACTCCTGCTTGCTGCTCCCCTGGGCATGAAGCCGGTAATCGCCATCGACCCGGGATACCGCACGGGATGTAAGGTGGTGGCACTCGATGCGCAATGTAATCTGCTTGCACACGATGTGATCTTCCCGCTCGAAAACAACTATAAAAAAGAGGACGCAGGCAAACTGCTTACCGATTGGGTGAGTCGCTACAATATTGCCGCCATCGCTATCGGAAACGGTACCGCAGGCCGCGAAACCGAAGAGTTTGTAAAATCGCTCACCTTTGATCGGCATGTGATGGTATTTATGGTGAGCGAAAGCGGTGCCTCCGTTTATTCAGCTTCCGAAGTGGCCCGGGAAGAGTTCCCCGATCACGATGTGACCGTGCGTGGAGCCATCTCCATCGGTCGCCGATTGATGGATCCGTTGGCCGAACTGGTGAAAATCGATCCAAAAAGCATAGGCGTCGGTCAATATCAACACGACGTGAATCAGTCGCAGTTGAAACAAAGCCTCGACCGTGTCGTAATCAGCTGCGTAAACAAGGTAGGTGTCAACCTCAATACAGCCAGCAAACACCTGCTCTCCTATATTTCCGGTCTTGGCCCCTCCCTTGCCGAAAATATCGTCCGCTTCCGCGCCACCAACGGCCCCTTCAAAAACCGTAAGGAATTGCTGAAAGTACCGCGGCTGGGCGACAAAGCTTTTGAGCAGTGTGCCGGCTTCCTCCGTATTCCGGAAGGCGAAAACCCGCTGGACAACTCCGCAGTACACCCGGAAAGATATGCGTTGGTAGAGAAAATGGCGGAAGACCTGAATACGGATATTCCATCGTTGATCAAGAAGCCGGAAGTCCGCAAACAGATTCCACTGCGCCAATACATCTCCGAAGAAGTAGGGCTGCCCACACTGGAAGATATCATGAAAGAACTGGAGAAACCTGGTCTGGATCCGCGCGATGAGATCTCCATCTTCGAATTTGATCCTTCAATCAAAACCATGGAAGATCTGGCAGAAGGTATGATTCTCCCCGGTGTAGTTACCAATATCACCGCTTTCGGCGCCTTCGTAGATATCGGGGTTAAACAGGATGGCCTGGTGCATATCTCACACCTGAGCCACCAATACATCACCAATCCCAACGATGCGGTTAAACTTCAGCAAAAGGTAAAGGTTAAGGTTCTGGAAGTCGATCTTGCCCGCAAGAGAATTGCCCTGTCCATCAAGGAAGCCTCCGAAAAAGGGTCGCTCCGTCCGCAAAACAAGGGCTTCAGGGGCGCAGCAAAACCGGCCGTCAAAGAATCCAAAAGCCTGGATGATGCACTGGCACAATTGAAATCCAAATTCGGGAAAAAATAATGTACGTAGGTATAAGGCATTCGTAGGTACAAGACATGCCTTGTACCTACGAATGCCTTATACCTACATATCACAACACCCCTTTGGTGCTCGGGAGGTAATTGCTCATCGGATCGCGGCGCACGGCCATGCGGATGGCTTTCGCAAAGGCCTTGAAGATCGCTTCAATTTTATGATGTTCATTGTCGCCACGGCAAAAAATATTCAGATTGCAGCGGGCTGCATCGCTGAAGGATTTAAAGAAGTGGAAGAACATTTCTGTCGGCATCTCTCCTACCTTTTCTCGTTTGAATTCAGCATCCCAAACAATCCAGTTCCTTCCGCCGAAATCGATCAGCACTTTGGCTTCGGCTTCATCCATTGGTAAGGCAAATCCATAGCGCTCCATTCCTCTTTTGTCGGCAAGTCCAATGGCAAAAGCTTCTCCCAGCGCAATACCCGTATCTTCGATGGTGTGGTGCTCATCGATATGCAGGTCACCCTTCGTGCGGATGGTCAGATCCATTTTACCATGACGGGCAATCTGATCGAGCATGTGATCGAAAAAGCCCAGACCGGTTTGGATATCCGACTTACCCGATCCGTCAAAATTCACTTCGACATGAATCTGCGTTTCACTGGTGTTGCGATCGTGTACCACCACCCGGTTGCCGAGTTTCAGGAAACGATAGATTTCGCTCCAGTCGAGGGTTTCCAGGGCCACAACGCTGCGCAGTGCGGCGAGGTCATCACTGATTTCTGTGCCACCGAGAGCAGGATCAGCATTCAGCCAGATGGCCCTGCATCCCAGATTTTTGGCGAGCTGAACATCGGTAATCCGGTCCCCGATTACGAAAGACCCTGCAAGATCGTATTCCGGGTTGTTGATATATTTGGTGAGCATACCCGTTGCCGGCTTGCGGGTGGGCGCATTTTCGTGCGGAAAGGATTTATCGATACATACGTCCGAAAAATGGATCCCTTCCGACTCCAGTGCATTCATAATGAAGTTCTGCACCGGCCAGAAGGTGTCTTCCGGAAAAGAGTCTGTACCCAGGCCGTCCTGATTGGAGACCATAACCAGTTCAAAATCGAGTTCCTGGGCAATCCGGGTCATGTAGGTAAACATTTTCGGATAGAAACTGAGCTTTTCGAAACTATCGATCTGGTAGGTGGGCGGCACCTCATTGATCAGGGTTCCGTCGCGGTCGATAAACAGTATTTTTTTCATTTCTCTATGTTGGCTGGTTATTGTTTTTGTTCGGGCTGATATTCTCTAAGGGCCTGCAGAAGCTTGTTGTTTTCCGCTTCGGTACCGACGGTGATGCGCAGACAGTCGTCGCACAACACGACCTTGCTACGGTCGCGTACAACAATGCCCTTGGTCAGCAGATAGTTGTAAACCTTGCGTGCTTCGGGCACTTCAACCAACACAAAATTGGCATCGGTGGGGAATAAACGCTGAATCAGAGGTATATCCATCATCGCCTTCATCATCTGTGTGCGGAGATCGATGATGGCGCGGATCATATCGTTCACCATTCCCACTTCCTCCAGCGCTTTCAGCACGAGCTCCTGTGTTGCTTCGCTGATGTTGTACGGCGGTTTCACCTTGTTATAGATGTTGATGATACTCTCCCCTGCAAACGCCATCCCCAGGCGCAGGCCGGCAAGGCCCCAGGCTTTCGACAAGGTCTGAAGGACCACGAGGTTGGGGTATTCTTCCAGCTCCTGAACAAAGGAACGGTGACGGGAGAAATTGATATAGGCTTCGTCGATAACCACCAGTCCGGGGAAGTTATTGAGCACGATCTCAATATCTTCCCGCTCAATAGAGTTACCCGTGGGGTTATTGGGCGAGCAGATCCAGATAATCTTTGTGTTTTCATCGATGGCCGCTTCTATACCCTCAAGATCCAGCTGAAAGGCCGGGGTGAGCTGCACCTTACGCACTTCCACATCGTTGATGGAAGCGCTCACTTCGTACATGCCGTAGGTTGGCGGACAGATGATGACATTGTCGATTCCCGGACGGCAGAAGGCACGGTAAAGAATATCAATACATTCATCGCTTCCGTTGCCCAGGAAGATATTTTCCGGACGCACCCCCTTTATGGTGCTGAGTTTTTCCTTTACCTTCCATTGAAGGGGATCGGGATAACGGTTGTACCATTTGATCAGGGGCGAACCCAGGCTGTTTTCGTTGGCATCGAGGTACACCGAAGCATCTCCTTTAAACTCATCACGGGCCGACGCGTAGGGGACGAGTTTTTTGATATTGTCTCTGGTAATTTTATCGAGGTCGAACATTCTTCTGGTATTAAAGTCAATAAACTATTTAAGGGCATTTGTTCTTACGGTAACCGCGTTGGCGTGGGCACTCAGTCCTTCTGCCTCGGCCATGGTAACAACGGTTCCGGCAATGCGCTTAAGGCCTTCCGGGCTAAGTTCCTGGAAGGTAATTTTCCGTACAAAGGAGTCGATGCTTACGCCGCTGTAGGCTGTTGCGTAGCCGTTGGTGGGCAGGGTATGATTGGTGCCGCTGGCATAGTCGCCCACACTTTCCGGCGAATAGTGACCGACGAACACCGAACCTGCATTGATGACCTTTTCGGCCAGTGCCGCCGCATTGTCGGTAGCGAGGATAAGATGTTCGGGAGCATATGCATTCAGAATATCCATGGCTTCTTCCACATCCTTTACCACCACAAAACGACTGTTATCGAGCGCTTTCCGGGCAATGGCTTCACGGCTCAATACGCTTACCTGTTTTTCTACTTCAGCAGCCACGGCGTCCACAAGGGATGATTCGGTTGTAACGAGAACCACCTGACTGTCCGGGCCGTGTTCGGCCTGAGAGAGCAAATCAGCCGCCACAAAGGACGGATCTGCCGAAGCATCGGCATAAACGGCAACCTCACTGGGACCGGCCGGCATGTCGATGGCCGTTCCTTCCTGCTGTACCAGTTGTTTGGCACAGGTTACATACTGGTTGCCTGGCCCGAATATTTTGGACACCCGCGGAATGGATTCGGTACCGTAGGCCATCGCCGCAATGGCCTGCACACCTCCGGTCCGGAAGATTTTTGTAACGCCCGCAACCCTGGCAGCAAAGAGGATGGCCGGATGGACCGTTCCATCGCCTGCAGGCGGTGTGCAGAGCACAATTTCCTTACACCCCGCCATGGTAGCTGGTATGGCCAGCATCAACAGGGTAGAAAACAGCGGAGCAGAACCGCCCGGTATGTATAGACCAACTTTTTCAATGCCTACGGATTTTCGCCAACATACCACTCCGGGCATGGTTTCCACCTTTACGGGCTCCTGAATCTGTTGGGCGTGAAACCGGCGGATATTTTCCGCGGCCTGTGTAATGGCAGCTTTTAATTCTTCGGAAATGGAATCGGCAGCAGCCCAATCTTTCTGGTCGAGGCCGGGCTGAGGGAGGGTGGCTCCATCGAAACGTTGGGTATAGGCCAGCACGGCCTTATCGCCATGGGTACGGACATCATTCAGAATCGCTGCTACCGTATCATTGAGTTTTCCTGCGTTCATCACGGGGCGGGCCAGTATCTGAGGCCAGCTTCCCGGATTCGGGTTAAAATAAACCTGCATGATTAATGTTTTTCGCCGTTAAACGATCATCTTTTCAATCGGAACAACCAGAATTCCCTGCGCTCCCGCTTCCTTCAATTTTTCAATGATATCCCAGAATTCGTTTTCGCTGAGCACGCTGTGTACCGAACTCCAGCCGGACTCTGCCAACGGCAGAACAGTGGGGCTTTTCATGCCGGGAAGAAGGGAAATGATTTCCTGCAGCTTTTCGTTTGGCGCGTTCAGCAGTACGTATTTATTGTTTTTGGCTTTCCGTACGGAACGGATGCGGAACAGTAGTTTGTCGAGCAGCGCCAGCTTTTCCGGTTCCAGATTGCTGCAGCGAACGAGGGCAGCCTGCGAATTCAATACGGTTTCAACTTCCTTGAGGCCGTTCATGAACAGAGTTGAGCCGCTGCTCACAAGGTCAACAATCGCATCGGCCAGACCGATTCCCGGCGCAATTTCCACGGAACCGCTGATTTCATGAATTTCCGCGGTGACATTACTTTCTTTGAGAAAATTACCTACGATCACCGGATAGGATGTGGCAATACGTTTTCCGTTGAGACTGGCGACGCCGGAATAGGTTTCGTTACGGCTAACGGCGATGGCAAGCCGGCATTTTCCGAATCCGAGAGGCTCTACTACAGTAACCTTGCGTTGCTTTTCGAATACTACGTTTTCACCAACGATTCCGATATCGGCCACACCGTCTTCAACGTACTGTGGAATATCGTCGTCCCGGAGAAAGTAAATCTCCAGAGGAAAGTTTTCGGCTTCCGTCTTGAGTTTGTTGACACCGTTCTTAACATCGATACCACAATCTTTCAACAGCTTCACGGAGTCTTCGTACAGCCTGCCTGATTTCTGGATCGCAATTTTGAGTTTCATCCCGTTTGGTTTATAGTTTCGAAAGAAGTTGAAATACCGGAAAACAAAAAGGGCCTACCTTGCGGTAAGCCCCTCGTAGTATGTTTAAACGCATAGCACCATCGGCTTACCTGTCCGGCAAGTTATGATGATGGTGGATATGAGTAAAGGTATTCATAAATTTGTTTGCGGGGCAAAAATACGTCAGCCCCCAATATGATCCAAATAATTATAAAAAACCGGAAAAATCAGGAGAGATGCAACCAACAGCCAATTTTTGCCATCTTTTTCAAAAACTTACCTTGACCAGGTCGTTTCAACAGCACCCTGTTTTACCCACCCTCTCCGCTTTTCTGGTTATTTTTCTGAGCTTTGGCTCGGTTAATGCCCAGGAAAAAATCGACAGCATCTATTTCCATCCCTATACCGACAGCCTGAAAAAAGGCACCTACAATTACATCAATGTGGATGGATTGCTGAAAAGCGGGCGCTACCTGCCCCTGGATTCCTCAACCGTAATTTTTTCGGCATCCACCGGATTTTTCCGGGGAAACAGCCTTTGGTTGCCGCTGAATACCAACGTGGATAAGGTTACCATCAGTGCCACTTTACGCCGTGATACGCTCCTGCGTAAAGAGATTACCCTGTTTGTCAAAAAGACGGAAGACGGCGAACCCCTTAAAACAAAGGAAGAAATCTGGAACGAGATCGAGCAGAAGCCAAAATCCGGGAAAAAGCGCAGCAAGAACAGGAGCGCAATTTAGCCCCTTCATTTATAAAAAGAAACCCCGTGTCAAACGGGGCTTCGGTATTCTTGTATATCGTTAAAAGCTATGCGAATTTCCTGGCGTCTTCGAGGAATTTGGCCAGACCAATATCGGTAAGCGGATGTTTCAGAAGTCCGAGGATGGAATCCAGCGGGCAGGTACATACATCGGCACCGGCCTCCGCACATTTGATGATGTGGAGCGGATTGCGGATAGACGCGGCCAGGATCTCGGTTTCAAATCCCTGGATAGAATAGATATTAGCGATCTGCGCAATCAGATCAACCCCATCCCAACCACTATCGTCAACTCTTCCAAGGAAGGGTGAAACATAGGTGGCTCCTGCTTTCGCCGCCAGGATAGCCTGACCGGCAGAAAATACCAATGTGCAGTTGGTACGGATTCCGTTATCGGTAAACCATTTGATGGCTTTAACTCCTTCTTTGATCATGGGCACTTTCACCACGATATTGGGATGAATGGCGGCCAGTTTTTTCCCTTCCGCAATGATACCGTCAAAATCGGTCGAAACAACTTCAGCGCTGATATCACCATCTACAATATCGCAAATGGTTTTGTAGTGTTGCATAACAGCCTGCTCACCTTGAATGCCTTCCTTGGCCATGAGCGAGGGATTGGTTGTTACACCGTCGAGAATTCCGAGGTCATTAGCCTCTTTAATCTGAGCAAGATTGGCGGTGTCGATAAAAAATTTCATGTGATGTTGTTTTGTGTTTGAGACAAAACTAATTTATTAATATGATTTTACCATATTCCGTCCTATGCGGGTGACACCGTTTTTCGGCCGGCAAAGAGACCTACCAACAGGCATTCCAAACCGGATAAAATACCCCGCTCCGACATTTCGGTTGGATTTTTAATATTGACCCGGCTGCACCGCCCTGAGCATCTTCCGTTGTGGCACTCCGTTCAGGGTTCCGTCCGCTGTTGAGCTGGAGGGAGACCCTCCAAAGCCTGTCCGGATTTCTCTGCGGATCCGTGCACCGAACGATGAAAAGTGCGACGCCACAGGTGCCGAACAGCGTGACGCAGTTGGATTCATAAAAAATAAACGGCATTGCTTCGATCGAAGGCGAACCCGGTCTTTTCTGGATTGCTTCGGGCAAGCCCTCGCATGACGAACTCCCACCCATCACCCAGTTTCCGATCATTTCGACGGCCTCCCTTCTCGTCATTCCGAGCAAAGCCTTCTCTGGTTCGCATCGGGCAAAGCCCTCGCAATGACGCGCACCTGAACGCCTTACGGCCATCGTTATGGTCCTTCCGAACTCGTCATTGCGAGCCGAAGGCGAAGCAATCCCGGGAAAAGCAGGTCCCGCAGCCTGATACAGCTTGGATCATAGAAAAATCACCAATTACAGAAATCGGCCTGGAGAAATAGAGATTTGTAAATAGAAAAGAGACAATGGAGAGGAAAGACAAAAAAAATGGCAAGTTACTTACATCGCACCGCTACAACCGCTTACCCTTGCTGCCTTCCGGCCCTGGGGGATTCTGCAGGAGCTGGTCGTATAAGACTTGCCGGCACAAAGATAGGATTTTCGATCATTTTTCGTGCAGAAGGACGATTTTTTGTTTTGAAAAGAATAACTTATGTATTGAATTATAAGCCGGTACGACCTGCAACACTGTTCACCCGCGTCAGTCCGATCAGTTCGTCATGCCTTGCTCCAAACGGTTTGTAGTAAACCAGGATCGTATAGGTATTTTCCGTTTCCCAATTGTCACCTGCAATAAGGTGATGATTCCAGGGTCCCTGATCACCGGAGGAGCGGTAAACATACTGATAGTCGTAATAGCCCTGTTTCAGAAAGAGGTTGGTTTCAAAAGCACCGGTTGCTTCATTCCATTTCATCACCGCGTTGGGGTTATTGCCGTATTGGGTAAGCTCTCCAAACAATCGGATTTCCTGGCCTGCATAGGCCGAAAGATCATGGGGCACGAAGCTGAACTGCACATTAGCGTAATCGCCCTGCCAGAATGGGTTAACCGATTCGAGCGTAGAAATGGAATAGCGCCCATTAAAATCGCTGTATTGTGCTATCCGAAGATTCTTTCTTTCCGGATCGGGCCGCAGTGTAATATTCGTCGCGTTCGGGAGGTATTGCGCATTTTTTACCCGATCGCTCTGCAGGCGGAAGCTGCGCAGATCGAGCCATCGCCACTCCCGCCCTGCCGGGAAAACACATTGCTGCTCGGTATTGAACTCCAGGGTATGTTGCCGGACGATGGTTGGCGCCAGGTTTTTCGCGGCATTATCCCAGCGGTTGTTCTGAAGCACGGTTACACGGATCTGCTGATTGGGAAAGCTGGCGTTTACACCGGCGATATTTACCGTGAAATGAACCTTCTGATGGGTCCTGAACATGGAGGCATTAAAAGGCTGCTGAACGGTGGCGGCCACCGAAGCAAGGGGCTGAACCACCAGAAAACGTCGGGTAAACAGCAACTGAGAGGTATCGCCGTTGCTGAACACCTTCAGAATATAGTTACCGGATTTGATGGGTTGCATGGTTCTATCCGGAATCTGTGCCTCATAGTGGATATAACGGGTCAGCGCAATCGAAGAATTGCGGTAGGTGGTTATCCGGGTTTGGGTATAGCCTTTGATAAAATCGAGCACATTAACCTGGGCCGGCGTCCAGTCGGCATTGCAGAGTTGAAAGGTGTAGGAGTAGTTCTGCGGACGGGCACTCATATCGTCGAAATGCAGTTCCAGCTTATCGTTTCCACCCAGGGTAAGAACCGGGTAACCGGTCTGGTTTCCCAAAGGATAAAGCTTTGCCGAGTGAATCTGATCCGAATAATCCCTGTCTTCATTCACCTGCAGCTGGGCCGCAGCCGGGAAAGCACACAAAACCAATAGCAGAATAACCAGTCTGTTCATACGAGCGGAATAAAAGTAAAGGTAAATATAGTAGCTTTGGCCGGTAATAAAATCACAGCGATTGAATCTTCCGGGTTTTATAGCAAGGAGAATAGCTTTTAACCAACAGCGATCCTTTTCAAGGGTCATAATCCGTCTTGCCGTACTGGCCACTACGGTAAGTGTGGCGGTAATGATTCTCACCCTGGCTGTCGTAAATGGTTATCAGGAGGTTGTGAGCCAGAAGGTATTTAGTTTCTGGGGACATTTGCGGGTTCAGCATTTTGAGCCCTCCAAGGTCACCATAGCGGAAGAACTCCCGATCAACAAAAACGATACGGTTGTTGCCTACCTCAAGTCGAATCCCAATGTAAAAACGGTGCAATCCTTCGGCACACGCTATGCCCTTCTCAAAAAGAAAAACAACGCGAATCTGGACGGTGTACTGGTAAAGGGTGTTGAACGGGATTACGATTTTTCGAGTATCGATGATTTCCTCAAAACCGGCCATTGGATCAGCTTCCCCGACAGCGGATACAGCCCGGAAATCAACATCTCTTCCTACACGGCCAAACAGCTGGAAGTGGAACCTGGGGATACGCTGGTTCTCTTTTTTATCCAACCCAACAGCACTACACCACGCTCCCGTTTACTGCGGGTGTCCGGACTGTTTAAAACCGGAATCGAGGAATACGATCGGTCCTATGCCATGGCTGATCTGCGAATGATTCAACGCCTGAACAACTGGGCACCGGAACAGATCGGCGGTTATGAAATCTTTCTTCACGACTACGAGAAGATGGATTCGATCAGCGAACAGATTTATCAGGAGCTGCCTCCGCTCTGGAACAGCCGGACCATGAAAGAAATCTATCCCAATATATTCGACTGGCTCAATATTATGAATATGAACAAGGCCGTCGTGCTGATCATCATGACTATTGTAGCCATCATCAATCTTGTCACCTGCCTGATCATCCTGGTTCTGGAGCGTACACGCATGATCGGTGTACTGAAGGCCCTTGGGATGCCCAATGGCGCGATCCGGAGAATATTCCTGTATCACGCATCCATTATTACCCTGACCGGTATTGTACTGGGCCTGGTCCTTGGACTCGGTCTGTGCTGGCTTCAACTCACCACCGGATTTTTCACGCTGAATGAAGACGCCTATTACATGAGTGTAGCCCCCATCAAAATCGTATGGTGGCAGGTTGGCGCCGTTGCTGGAGGAACCATGTTGGTATGCTTCCTGACACTCATCATCCCAACCTTGATTATCCATATGATCAAACCGGTAAAAGCCATTCAATTCCGCTAAAAGAAAGGGTTCTACCCGAAGGCAGAACCCTTACGCATTTGACAAGGCCTAATTCATTTATTGCTCTTCCGTGGCAGAATCAGCCTTGTCGGTAGACTTCCGGTAACGGATCGGTTCCTGGGTACGCTTATAATAATAATCCTTTTTCGCCTGGATGATGGCTTTTTCGCGTTCCGACTTAAGTTCACGAATCAACTGTCTTCTTTCCTTGCGTGGAATATCGCCGTTCTTCTTCACCGATTTGATCCGATCGGCATAATCAACCTTGATTTCCTGAACCTCCAGGTCAAGGCGTGAGGGCTTCGAACCGTAGTACGAACCGGCCACGTAGGGGTAAGGTGGATAATACCAGGGAGAATAAAAGCCTCCGTAATAGGGATGAAATGCGCCATAGCCCCATCCGGCTCCAACACCTACCACCACATGGGTTCGCGGTCGGGACGGAATAAAGCCACCTTTGCCACCTCCTTTCTGAGCCGAAACTTCCAATGAAGCCCCAATCACCAATAACACAATCAGTAGCTTTTTCATAAAGAAACTCCTTTTGAATAATAGACGCTTTTTGGGGCGTAAAAGTTAAACATCGCCTGGGATATAACGTTTTACTAACAAAAAACGCCCGATATGAAAACGAATTCCTAAAAAGCTAATATGACTACATTCTTAACCAGGATAGGAGAATGCCGGAGGCCATAGCCGCATTGAGTGATTCAGCCTTGCCGTAGCGGGGAATGGTAAGCCGCAGGTCCGCCGCAGCGGCAAGGGCAGCACTGATTCCGCGGGATTCATTACCAATGATCAGAATCCCCTCTTCAGGACGGGAAAGTTGGGGAAGTGGTGTGCCGTCAAGTACGGCAGCCATCAGCGGCGTTTTGCCCCTGCGTTCGAGCAATGTTTCGGTGCTCATTTCGATACATTTTACGCGGAGGATGCTTCCCATGGTCGACTGAACCACCTTAGGATGGAAAAAATCGACCGAGTCGCCGGTGGCAACCACCTGCCCGATCCCGAACCAGTCGGCCAGCCGGATGATCGTACCCATATTCCCCGGGTCCTGTATGGTTTCCAGAAATAGGGAGAATGTACCCCGAGGACCAAAGTCGTGCGGTTCTGCCAAAGGCTTCCGTACAAGCGCAAGCACCTTATTCGGTGTGGTGAGGTGGGAAATACGCTTCAAATCATCGGCCGAAATCACCTGCGGATCCGGCATTCCCGGAGCAGTGGGTAAGCCGTCGGGATCTGTGGTATAGATCGAATCAATAAGCGAAGGAGCTTCTTCAATCATTTCGGCCACGCACTTTGGCCCTTCGACTACAAACAGCGGCGATTCAGACCTGAATTTTTTCTGGCTTAAACTTTGAATATATTTGACCTGCGATTTACTTAACATGAACGGTTGATTAAAAACTTATGGCCCAATCCAGTTCCGGATCTTTTTTTTATCGTCTGACCTGCATGGTACTGATGACCTGTGTCGTTTTCTCCTGTACCGTTCCCAAAAAGTTCCAGCCCGGAAAGCCATTTGTTTTCAAAAATACGATAACGGTAAACGGAAATCTTAAGTCGGAAGAAAAAAAGGAACTTGAAAACAGATTGGAAGGCCAACTCGACGACAGTATCCGCGTGCGGATGAAGTCGTATGCAGGCATCTACCGCGAGTTGCTGAGACCTCCGGTATTCGACTCGGCGAACCTCGCCCGCAGCGTTACCTATATGAAAGCGCTGATGGAAGCACAAGGCTATTTCCGCTCACAGATCCGCGATTCCATTGCACTCGACACCATTTCCCCCAAAGAAATCCGTACGAACACGTTTTTCATGGTGGAAGCGGGCCCGGTTCTGCGCATCGATACAGTCGGCTATGCGCTGGACGACTCCCTGCTCCAGGCTATTGCGCTCCGCAGCAGCGAAAGATCTCTCCTGAAGAAAGGCGATCCCTTCCGGCACAGCACCATCTCCTCGGAACTGGAACGCCTCTCAGACGATTTCCGCAATGCCGGATACCTGCGCTTCTCATCCGACAACCTCTATGCCGAAGCAGACACGGTCGATCTGTCCCTGATCAATATCGGATTTGATCCCTTTGAGCAACTGGAATTGCTCCGTCAGGCCAGCGAAAGAAGAAAGAACCCTACGGTAAAAATCATCATCCGGCAGCGTCCACAAACCGACTCGCTGAAGACATTGCGTTACTATATCGGCAATGTCAACATCTATCCGGATCAGGACTACAACGACACGTCCACCAACAAATCGTACCAAACCCGGGAGTACAACCGTTTCAACATTTTCTATAAAAAGGACAGTTTCAATCCCAAACTGTTGACGCGGCAGTCCTGGCTTGAAAAAGACAGCCTGTACCGGCAGCGCAACTACACACGAACGCTGTCTGCCTATAACCAACTCGGGGCATGGCAGCAGGTAAGTATTGATGTTGCCCGTGTGCGCCTGGATACCGTTCCGATAGTGGATTTCGACATTCGGCTGGTACCCTACAAAAAACAAAGCCTGATCTTCGAACTGGAAGGAAGCCGAAACTCCGGCAGCGACGCGTTTTCCAGCGGCAACTTGCTCGGCCTTGGCGTAAATCTGGGATTGCTGAACAAAAATGTGTTCCGGGAGGCCATTCAATCCAGCACGCAGCTCAGAGCAGGGATCGAACTCAGTCCGTCGAAAAACACGGATCTCATCATCACCCGGCAGATTAATTTCGGACATTCCTATTCGATTCCCAGATTACTTATTCCCTTCCGGGCGCGCGACAGAAGATTCCGGACTGCGAGAACACTTATCAACGCCAATGCGGGCTACACCGAACGAAAAGACTATTTCAGCCTGGGAACAGCCAACGCGTCCCTCGGTTATGAATGGAGCCGAAGAAACAATGTGTATCTGGTTCGGCCCCTGAATATCGAACTCAATAACCTCACCCGAAAACCGAACCTGGATTCCCTGTTTCAGGTGAACCCGCTTCTGCGTTATAATTTTTCAGACGGATTGATCATCGGATCGGCATTTAACTTTTCCAATTCAAAACGTGTAGGTAACACCCTTCGTCTGATCCGGGCGGCCATTGAAGAATCGGGCGGACTAACCGGCACCATTTTCCGAAACGCCTTCCTGGCCGACCTCTACCGCTTTGTAAAGGTGGAGGGCGAATATAAATACTATATCGAACAGCCAAAATCGACCTGGGCTTTCCGGATGTCCGGAGGATACGGATATGCGTACGGACGTAATCCGGATAAAAATGTGACCCTCCCCTTCTTCCGTCAGTTTTTTGCCGGAGGCCCCAACAGTATGCGGGCCTGGACCATGCGGAATCTGGGTCCCGGTTCCCTGGGTCCGAACGACTCCATCGCCAATCTTGACGTGGCCGATAAACTCGGCGATATTCAATTGGAAGGAAATATCGAGTACCGGTTCAATCTTGGTGCAATAGGGGGAATGAAAATCCGTAGTGCCCTGTTCGCCGATATCGGAAACATCTGGTACCGCTCCAATCTGAATACTACTTTTCCCATCGATCTTACGTTCAGCAGACTGTACAAGGATCTGGCTGTTGCGGCAGGTACCGGATTGAGGCTTGATTTCGACTATTTCCTGCTCCGCTTCGACTGGGCATTCAAGATCAAAAACCCCTATTATTCCGAAACTAACAACGGATGGCTGCAGCGGCTTACACTCGGAAGCGGCCAGCTCCAGCTCGGCATCGGCTACCCGTTCTGAGTTTGCGCCAATACGCCTTTCGCATAATCTTCGAACTGCTCCATCGACTGGACCTGATCCAGCGAAAATTCTCCAATTCGGGTGCGTACCAATTTACTCAGATAAGCACCACATCCCAGCGCCTGGCCATAATCGTGTGCCAAACTTCGTATATACGTACCCGTTGAACAAACCACCCGAAAGGAAACAACGGGCATCTCAACCTGGGTGATTTCGAATTCCTTAATGGTTATTTTCCGGGGATCCAGCTTTACTTCCTGGCCAGCCCGTGCAAGCTCGTAAACCCGTTTGCCGTCCTTTTTGATCGCCGAATGTGCAGGCGGCACCTGCAGGATTTCGCCAAGAAAAGGCTGAAGCGCGTTTTTCAGATCGGTTTCTGTCAGATGCTCCCAGCTTCCCGCCGGTACCGGTTCACTCTCCAGATCGTAGGTGGGCGTAGTGGCACCCAGGGTAAAATTGCCCGTATACTCCTTTTCACGGGCCATATATTCATTAATCTTTTTGGTAAACTTTCCGGTGCAGACAATCAAAAGGCCTGATGCCAGCGGATCCAGCGTTCCTGCGTGTCCAACTTTCTTGATCCGGATCATACTTCGGATTCTGCGGATTACATCAAAGGACGTCCATTTCAACGGTTTATCGATCAGGAGCACTTTCCCGGCTTCGAATTCATTCTGCGGCTTCGTATTCAAGCTGACTGATTTTTGCGCAAAGGTACGGGAAAATCAAGCCAACTGCCGGTGTTTCAGCTCGAGATAGCGATTCACCGTCTGAATCGTCAGCGATTCAGGGGTGGCCAGTAAGGAGAGGATTCCGGCCTGCTGCAGTTCCCTCACCATCTGTCTTTTTTCGAGGGAAAACTGCCTTGCAATGGTTTTGTAATAAATATCTTCCACGGAATGGGCCATCATGCCCGTGTAAGCCTGCAATTCCGTGTTTTCGAAGAATACCACCAGTAGTAGGTGGCGCGAAGCAATACTTTTCAGATAGTTCAATTGACGATCCATCCCGGATTTGGATTCGAAATTGGTAAAAAGAATGATCAGACTCCGGTGGGGAACATTTTTCTTTAGATGAACATATAACCATTCAAAATCGGATTCCTTATACTCGGTTTCCTCGCGGTAAAGCGATTCCATGATCAGATTCATCTGATTGGACTTCCGCTCCGCCTTGAGCATATTCCCCGTGATTCCGGCGATGGTTACGACTCCTACCTTATCCTGTTTGATCAGCGCAACCCTTGAAAGCATCAAGGTAGCATTGATGGCATAATCCATCAGCGACAATCCATCGAACGGCGTTTTCATGGCTCTCCCCTTGTCGATCACGCAATAGATCTGCTGCGCCTTTTCATCGGTATAATGGTTGAGCATGAGCTGCCCTGTTCGGGCAGTGGCTTTCCAGTTAATGGCGCGGATATCGTCCCCACTCACATACTCTTTGATCTGCTCAAACTCCATACTATGCCCGAGTCGTTTGAGAACCCGGTTACCGGAGGCCGAACGGATATCCGAATAGGCCAGTAGGCTGTACTTCCGTACATCCAGAAAGGAGGGATAAACTTTGACTTCCTGGATCTTTTCCAGCGCTATTCGCCGGACCATAAAACCTAAAGGACTCTTGAGGAAAATCACGATTCTGCTGAAGCGATAGAGTCCCCGTTCCTGTGGACGAAAACTGCGCGAAAACCGATACGAACCCGATGCCTTCAATGAAAAAGTCTGCCAGGCGCGGTATCTTTCGGCCAGTTGTTGTGGAAGTTCATCCAAAAAACGGATACCTAGATTATAACCCACCCTACTCGAAATGATCCACTCTACCGGATTTTCATCTCCGTTGCTGAATCGCTCGGGCACCACCCGCTCTACCTCCAGGGGCCGCCCAGCGGTAAACAGAATCAGGACATCGATCAGCGCAATCATCAATACCAGGCCCAAACAAATTTGTGTCGGCAATAACAAAACAGGGATAAAATAAGAAAGCACAAAAACCCCGGCAAGTACTGCCAGAGTAATCAACAGTCTCTTTCCCACAAAAACGGCCGACGGATATCTGTTCGGGGATTTCATAATCAGCGGGGAATTTCTTCTGATGCAAGAATGGTTTTTAACATGGAATCGGCGTCAATACCTTCCATTTCCTTTTCCGGTGTAAGGATGATCCGATGGCGCAGAACCGGCAGCACCACCCGCTGAATATCTTCCGGCGTAACGAAGTCACGGCCGGAAATGGCCGCAATGGCTTTTGAGGCATTCATGATGCCAATCGATGCCCTTGGTGATGCACCGAGGTATATTCCGGGCTGACGCCTTGTAGCCGAAACCAGGCGGGCGATATATCCGATCAGTTTTTCATCAATAAAGATATTTCTAACCTTATGGCGCAGGTCCCGTATTCTCGAACGATCCAATACCTTTTCCACCCCACCCATGAGGTCGTCCTGCTGACGATGATGTCGCAGCAGAATTTCCACCTCTTCTTCCTGGGAGGGCAGCGGTACGGTAATTTTAAAGAGAAAGCGATCCAGTTGTGCTTCCGGAAGTGGATAGGTGCCCTCCTGTTCAACCGGGTTCTGCGTGGCCACTACCAAAAAAGGATCTTCCAGCTTGTAGGTTTGGCCATCCGCTGTAACCTGGCGCTCTTCCATTACTTCAAACAGAGCGGCCTGCGTTTTTGCCGGAGCCCGGTTGATTTCGTCGATAAGCAACAGGTTGGTGAACACGGGTCCCTTACGAAACTGGAAGCTCGATTGACCGGGGTGGAAAATAGCTGTCCCCAGCACATCACCCGGCATAAGGTCGGGCGTAAACTGGATACGGGAGAATGCCGCGTCAATTCCCCTACTAAGAAGTTTGGCCGTCAGCGTTTTTGCAACACCCGGAACTCCTTCCAGCAGTACATGTCCGCCCGCAAGCAAAGCCGCGACAAGCAGGTCAAGCATTTCCTCCTGCCCCACAATCACCTTCCCGATTTCCGAGCGGAGTTTTTCTACTGAATCCCGGAGTTGGTCGAGATCCGTCCGTTGATCAAAAATCTGTTCATCCATATTTTTCTTTTTTATAGAATTTTTCCAATGCGTGGTAAGTGTCCGACAACAGTTCGTCGCTAACCACAGGATAATCGCGTACCATCTTTATCAGGTACAGCGTATTTTCAACATGCGCTTCACTTAAACCCGTTTTCCCCGCCAGGGCGGCAACAAGGCCCCGATCACCCGATTGCAAACGAAGAAGATAGTTTCTCTGAATGAACTCCGCAAACTGATGCACCATTTTCTCAGCGGTATTTTTATTATCGTGCTGCTGAAAATACAGGGCTGCTACGGTTTTTACATAATCGAGAGATGTATTCCTTTTGGCCGGTAACGGAATCAGAGGCGACTCCTTTCTTCTTGACTCGAATATGTACAGCAAGGCGAATATCAAAAGCACGGATATCAGCGACCACCGCAGGGGAGCCGATTTCCAAACAACCTGCAAACTCGAAAAGTTGTCCACAACCCCGTTTCGGTGGGTTCTGAAATAGTCGTTCCAATAAACGACCGGAGTTGTTTTGTCGATATCGGAAAACGCAAGCTCATAGTAAGTGCGGTTGTTTTCGTGAAGCAGAAAACCATTGGTAAAGGCCATCGGATCGGTATGCAGGTAAATCGCACCACCGCTCTCGTAGTCGATCCGGACAAAATTCGGCGCACCGTCGTGATCGTATCCGAGAATATTGGTGATCGTGGAATCCATATCCGAAATATGCACGCCACTCCGCGTTCCGGGATAGGAATATTTTTTCCACTTCTCCTCCCTGAAATCCCAGATCTCGTACGATGCAGAATCCGACTGATAAGGGGAGAGCGGTTGCTCAATCTGCAGCCGCAAACTATCGAGAACACGCTCAGAGATATCGGACGCAGCGATAAAAAACACTTCGCCTGATCCCACAACGTTCATAACATTTGTCCATTCCAGGGCGTTGGGATGGAAGTGTTTCGAAATGGAAATGGTTAACCTCCGCTCCATATACTCATCAAGGTATTCGGAGAGATAATATTCGGCCGGAGATCGGCTGACGTTGTAGAATTCCGCATCGGGAAACAGGTGAGGCAACCACTGCCTGCTCAGGTAAGTGCCGTAGGCGATCTTATCATTGCGCCATAACGACTGCCGCTTGCTGTAATTCTTTTGCCGGCTATCCACCGCACAGCCGATCATTCCCACCAACATCGTGAGGGTTAACAGCAGGATGATATGCAATCGGAAGCCTTTCATCATGCCGCTTTTTTTATCAGGTCCTCCACTGATGATTTTATTCGCAGGTACTGATCTTCGTGGACGGACATATGTCCATACCAAACCCGCTCGTACCAGCGCACGATTTCGCGGAATGGTTCAAACAAACCGGCTTTGTTTTCCGGAAGATTCTGTTTCATTTCCCGGATGTAGGTAGAATTGGCCACTTCCGGAGCCAATCGGATATAGTTCAACCGGTCGAGAAACTCCAGTAAGAAAAGGTATCGGTACCGAAGGGCTAAACGCAGATCCTGCCCTTTCTCCGCCTCCTCCGCCAGCTTTTTCCAGTTCGGCTTTTCCGTCGTGCCGGAAGAAGAATAGTGGCCGTCCAAACGACGACCGCTTCCGCCGAGCCAGGTCAACTTATTTCGGAACAACATGAAAATAAAAATGGGAAACGCCAATATCCCTGCAAAGATTAGAATCGTTTCAATGGATAGACCCGGATCAGATTGAACAAACACCTGTTTTTCTTGTTTCCAGAAATCGGGATCAAAGGCATAGCCAAAATCACTGTTGTTCTTTATAGAATCCCACTCGCTCGATGGAATGGCTCTCAGAATTTTCGGCTTCGGTTCCCCGATCGTGCCGGGAACGGCTGACGAATAACCGTATACTTCATACACATCATCGTATTCTTCATCATCCACTTCACTGTTCTCCTTGGCGGCAACTTCCTCATATCGGTCAGTGATGATTTTTTGAATTCCCGAATCGACGACTGCAGTACCCGTATCCTGGGCCCAACCAGCAAAAGCCAGCCCCAGCAGAATGGTCAGGGTTAATATCCTACGGCCTTTCATTTCGGGTTTGCGGTTTGGTGGATAATAGACGGGATTGGAGACGCGCCGGATAAATGCCAAAATACCAAACCATAAAAGCGAGCGATGCGGCAAGGATTGAAATACTCAGCCAAACAGGCATGGATGTATATCGGGTAATATATCCTTCCAGAAAAGCGGCGATTAAAAAAATCGGAACCAGGCCGATCATCATTTTCACCCCGTCGCGGGCACCGTTACGGAGCGATTCCATCCGTTTCAGTTGACCGGGGATCAGCATGGAATTTCCCAGTACCATGCCCGCCGCCCCGGACACCACAATCGAAAGGATCTCCAGGGTACCGTGAATCCAAATCACCAAAACAGATTCCCAGCCCAGTCCTTTCGAAAAAAAATAGTATTGGAAGGATCCCAGCATTATCCCGTTGGCAAACAGCCTCCACACTGTTCCCAGTGAAAATGTGATCCCGAGCGCAAACATGGCAAACGCAACCTGTATGTTGTTTACGGCAATATACACGAACATGTATCCGGACTCCATGCGTTTATAAACGTTAAAGGGGTCCCCTCTCGCGATATTATCTTCCGTCATCTCTACATAATCATCTCCCATTACACCGCGCACAAAAGATTCATCATTCGCGGCCGAAAATGCACCGACAATGGAAAAAACAACAAATATGAGGAGTGCGTACAGGATTTGACGGTGATGTTGGCGCACGATGAGCGGAAGTTCCGTAACCCAAAAATCAACAATGCGGGAACGTTTTTCCTTTTTACTGCGGTAAATCGAAAGGTAGGTTTGGGCCGCGAGCGCATTCAGGTATTTGGTAACCCTGCTATGAGGATAAAATGTGCGCGCATAGCCAAGATCGTGAATGAGATCCGTGAAACGATGGGCCATCTGATCCGGATCGGACGGACGGGAATTTTGATAATCCTTCCACTTCTCAATATTTTTTCGGACAAAATAGCCTTCTCTCACAGGTTATTTTTTACATTCACGATAAGGAATCGCAATAGGTTACGCGGAAAAAATAGTTATTTTTTTCCGAACGACGGAAAATAAACAAGAATTTAAAAATGAATTCAATCCATCTGGATACCGGTTTCAATATCAGCATCGACTTTCCGCTGGCCCCTTTTCATCGGCGACTGCTCGCTATGCTTCTTGATATTTCCGTACTATTTGGCTATCTGATTTTCGGACACCTACTCATCGTTGGCGTTTACACCGACTACGCCCTCTGGGATCCGGTTGTGAGAATTTTTTACGTGCTTCCACCCCTGTTTTACCATTTCGTTTGCGAAACCTTGATGGAAGGACAAAGCTTCGGAAAAAAGGTTTTCGGTATCCGGGTAATTTCCGAAAAAGGAGGCAGCCCAACCATCAGCCAGTATCTGCTCCGGTGGATGCTGCGAGTGATTGATTCGGGTTTTTTATGGATGCCGGGTCTGCTGTCGGTGCTGATCTCCGAAAAGTCGCAGCGACTGGGAGACCTGGCTGCCGGAACGGTGGTCATCAGTATCCGACAAAAACTGGGTTGGCAGGAAACGCTTTTTGAAGAGGTGGAGAGCGATTATGTACCACGCTATCCGGCAGTAATGAAACTGAGCGATAAAGACATCAATACCATCAAGAACGTGCTGAATATGGCAGAAAAAAATAAAGACAACCGCACTGCTGCCTCCGTTGTGTCCATTCTTCGCGAAAAACTCGGAATCGACACGGACGAACCTGCGGTTGTCTTACTCAGAACTTTACTTAAAGACTATAATTATTATACCCGTCAATAACTAGGATCCCAGACCGGCTGCCACACCTGCTCCGACGATCGCAAAAACAATTATCAGCACATAGAAGCCCAATACAACTACCGTGAGTATGCCTACAAATTTGAAAGCAGACTTGAGGTTTGAAAGGGCTCTGTTGTATTGTTCCTGATTATTCGCCCGAAGCCCTATCTGCATCCGTTTTGCGAACCGGAAAATATATAGGCTGGGCAGAAAATAAAGAAGCGAAAATACAATCATCATGGTTACCTGGGTAACCACCATTCCAGCTCCCATCGCTGCGCTTCCGTAGGCCGACGCCAGGGTTGAACTGCCAACCGCGGCGACGATCAAACCGAAAAATAACATGAGGGCGCAGACGACCATCCCAACGATACCCAGAAATTTTGCCCATTTGGCTGTTTCCAACAAATAGCTGCTGTTCTCGGCGTCAACCCGGAGTCCGAATAGTGAGTTTTCCTGTTCCATGAATTAAGGTTTGTTTCTCACAATATACCGTATTCCAACGAATTATTCTAGTAAGCCCGGGCAAAAAGTACGCGCTCGCGCGAAGGCTTGCCACTGAACACACAAACCCCGTCTTCCTGCGGATTGTTAAGCGGAATACAACGGATGGTTGCCTTGGTGGCTTCCTTGATTTTCTCTTCGGTTTCGGAAGTACCGTCCCAGTGAGCAGAAACAAATCCGCCCTTTTCATCCAACACTTTCACAAATTCTTCCCAGGAGTTTACCGGAGTAATATGACTATCGCGGTAACTCAGAGCTTTCTGGAACATCTGTACCTGAATATCTTCGAGCAGGGCGATGATGGCATCGGCCAAACCCTCCATCGGGTAGCTTTTCTTCTCGCGGGTATCGCGGCGTGCTACTTCTACCACGTTATTTTCGAGGTCGCGGGCACCGATGGCAATACGAACGGGAACGCCCTTCATTTCGTATTCGGCAAATTTCCAGCCCGGACGGGTGTTTTCGCTGTCGTCGTATTTCACGCGAACACCGGCACTGCGGAGTGTTTTACTGATTTCAGCCACCTTTGCATCGATCAGAGCCTTTTGTTCGTCGCCTTTATAGATCGGAACAATAACCACCTGCAACGGAGCAATCCGGGGAGGCAGCACCAGACCATCGTCGTCGCTGTGCGCCATAACCAGTGCACCTACCAAACGGGTAGATACCCCCCAGCTGGTCGCCCAAACGTATTCCAGCTTATTTTCCCTGTTCAGGAATTTCACGTCGAATGCCTTGGCAAAATTCTGACCGAGAAAATGCGAGGTACCGGCCTGCAGCGCCTTGCCGTCCTGCATCAGCGCCTCGATACAATAGGTATCGATGGCTCCCGCAAAACGCTCGTTGGCTGTTTTCACCCCTTTTATTACCGGAAGTGCCATGTAGTTTTCCACGAAGTCGGCATATACTTCCAGCATTTTTCTGGTTTCCTCCACGGCCTCTTCAGCAGTGGCGTGTGCGGTATGTCCTTCCTGCCAAAGGAATTCGGCCGTACGAAGGAAAAGTCGGGTACGCATTTCCCAACGAACCACATTGGCCCATTGGTTGATGAGCAGGGGAAGATCGCGGTACGATTGAATCCAGTCTTTATAGGTATTCCAGATAATTGTTTCGGAAGTTGGGCGAACGATGAGTTCTTCTTCCAGTTTTGCTTCGGGATCCACCACCACGCCGGCCCCATTCGGGTCGTTTTTCAGACGGTAGTGGGTTACCACGGCACATTCCTTGGCAAAACCTTCCACGTGATCGGCTTCCTTACTCAGGAAGCTCTTGGGTATGAACAAAGGGAAATACGCATTCTGATGCCCGGTTTCCTTGAACATGCGGTCGAGGTTGTCGCGCATATTTTCCCAAAGTGCAAATCCATACGGCTTGATCACCATACAGCCCCTGACTGCCGAATAGTCGGCCAATCCACCTTTCAAAACCAGGTCGTTATACCATTGGGAATAGTCTTCAGAACGCGATGTGATTTCTTTACTCATACTATTTTATGATTTTTCAACTTTAACAGGGGTTTCACAGGCAAAAAAGCACCCGTTCGTCCCAAAAAACCGTAACTTTATTACAGTAAACCGTTTACGGCGAACGCAAAAGTAGCAACTTCGATATAAATTCATTAAAAACCCGAGTCATGAACCTAAAATATTTCCTCACCGCAGTAGGCCTTGCTGGTCTTACAGCCTGTTCCTCGGTCTACAAGGCGGGTCAAACGCCGGATGATGTATATTTTTCACCGGCGAAAGGCGGCGAGTCGCTCGCCCGGGCCGACCGTCAACAGGGTAATGACGAGGGCTACAGAAATTATTTTGAGGACGATAACGCCCGTACCGAAGACCGCTACCTTCGCATGAAGGCGCGCGATCGTTCACGCTGGGCGGAGTTCGACGACTATTATTACAACGATTTTTACGGGTTCGGCAGTCCCTATTCCTTCGGTTGGTACGGCGGCCTTACGCCTATGTGGGGCTTGGGTATGGGCTACTATCCCGGCAGCTGGGGAATGGGTTACCCCGGCATGTGGAACAACGGCTGGGGCTGGAGCATGGGTTGGTCTTCTCCCTGGAACGGGTACGGGTATCCCGGACTAAACCTGGGATTCGGTAATTCCTGGGGATGGGGTCATTCGTTCTGGGGGCCCGGTTACTACCATTCCTATTTCCCCTACTATTCCGGCGGTGTCATCGGCAAGCCCGGCGACGGAAACTATACCCCTCCGGCAATGAACAGACCACGTCCGTTTAACCCGAGGGCCTATATGTCGACCAGCACCAATTCCACCAACGGCAACCGCTACCAGGTAAATCCTGCGGCAACCCGGAACACCAATCGGGTATTCAATAACTCCAATACGCGCACCAATTCCACCAGCGGATTCCAGAATGGAACCCGCAACACTGGAGGATTCAATACCGGTACCAACAGCGGCTCCAACAGTGGAGGTTACTCGCCGGTACGCAACGAAACGCCCCAGAGGACCTATAACCCGGGCTCTTCAGGAAGTGGATCATCCGGAAGTGGAAGCCGTGGCGCTGGCACAGCCCGACCTACCAGGAATTAATGTTCTCTTTTTCAAAGCTCGGTAATGAAGAAACACCTGTTATTATCACTGGCCACAATGCTGGCACTAACATCTATTGCCCAAATTCCTGAAGATGCGCTGCGCTATTCAGGAACCAATCCTTTCGGTACGGCCCGGAGCATGGCTATCGGCGGCGCTATGGGATCTCTGGGGGGCGATATTCAAGCCGCATTTGTAAACCCTGCAGGCCTGGGCATGTACAAAACAAATGAATTTGTGATGTCCCCGGGCTTTCACTTCAAAAGCAACAAGGGTGATTTCCGGGGGATGTCGGCATCAGACGATTTTTCAAATTTCAATCTCGGGACCACCGGGTTTGTGTTCGGATATAACGACCGATTTAGCAACTGGACCAGCAAGGCTTTTTCCATTGCTATAAACAGAACAGCTAATTTCTCCAACAAAACCCAATACAGGGGATTAAACGATTTCAGCTCCTTCGCTGAACAGTATGCGGAAGAGTTTGCCAACTCCGGTTATTCCATTAATGATGACCCCGCATTTGCACCCGTTTCGACGGGAACAAAACTTGCCGCCAACAACCTACTGATCGACGTAGCCAATATCAACGGTGTAGATCAGGTTGTTGCACTCCCCATGTACGACGCGCTTGTGAATGGAGGAGAGTTCCTGGTTGGTCAGCAGAAAGACGTTACCACCAAGGGGGGAATAACAGAAATTGCGCTGGGCTTTGCCGGAAACAAGAACAACCGTTTCTACCTCGGTGGAAGCATTGGAATTCCGATCATCAATTATGAAAGAAAGACAACTTTTCTTGAAACCGACGAAACCGGAAATTCCGATAACAACTTTAACTATGCCCGGTATTACGAAGAAACCAGCACAAAAGGGGTTGGCGTAAACGCAAAACTCGGACTCATATTCAAACCGGCTTCCCAGGTGCGCGCAGGTTTGGCCATACACACTCCCACTTACTTCGGAATTACGGAAAAAAATTACAGCCGACTTACGGTGGATCTGGAATCGTATATAGCGGAACGGGTGTTCGATGCCGACACCTACACGCTTTACGGCAACAGCGGCGTTCCGGATCTCAAATATACCGTTAGTTCTCCCTGGAAATTCATTGCCAGTGGTGCCTACGTAATCAGCGAAGTGGCCGACACCCGTCTGCAAAAAGGATTTATCACCGCCGATATCGAATACGTAACCTACGGCGCCCATAGGTTCCATCCTTCCAACTCCTACTACGATCAGGATGAAGAAGCCTATTATAAAGATCTGAACGCTGTCGTGAAGGACTACTACAAGGGTGCCTTCAACTTCCGGGTGGGCGGCGAAATGAAATTCAACACCTTTATGGCCCGCGCCGGATTTGCCCAATACGGCAACCCTTATGCCGAAGAGGCCCTCAAAAACAGTCGAACCGTGGTCAGCGGCGGCCTGGGATACCGCGACAAAGGCATTTTCGTTGATCTAACCTATTCGCATTCAATCAACAAAGATGTCGACTTCCCCTACCTTCTGGGTGATAAAGCCAATACCTTTGCCAACATCAAAGGAAATTACGGGGCACTCATGCTCAGCTTCGGGATGAAATTTTAAAATATGTAAATTATTTCATATCTTTATAGTTTAGGGCCGCCCTTTAGGCGGTCTTGCTTTTTTTAGGGAAATTCCTACACAGAGCTCCCTCTTTTCTACCGATTTACGCTGGCACAGAATTCTCAGTTTATCCCTGAAAACACATGTGCCTGACCACCGTCATCCGAAGGATCATCCGCAAAAGAGGCCCGCTCAGCTTCCGTGATTTTATGGAAATGGCGCTCTACTATCCCGGGCTTGGTTACTATACCTCCAGCAAAAACAAAATTGGAAAAGACGGCGATTATTTCACCAGCGCATCCTATTCCTCCTTAATGGGCACTCTCCTGGCGCGCCAACTCAGGGAAATGTGGAACGAGTTGGGTGGAGGCGAATTCACCATTGTCGAATTCGGTGCAGGCAATGGCTCCCTTTGCCGGGCTATCCTCCGTGAATTAAAAAACACCCCCGAACTGTACCGGCAGCTCCGCTACGCCATCATCGAAAAAAGCGAAGCCATGCGGTTGCGCCAGACGAAGAAGCGTTTTCCCAAACCCGTATCCTGGCATCGGTCTATCCGCGAATTGGCGCCCATCAGCGGATGCGTCATCAGCAATGAAGTGGTCGACAATTTCGCAGTCTATAAAGTGGTAATGGAAAAGGAACTCCGTGAAATCCAGGTGGCCTGCGGCGACGATTTCTACGAAACCGAGCGTCCAGCCCCGGAACCGCTCAAACAATATCTATCCGAACTGAAAATAAATCTCCCTCCGGGTTTCCGAACCGAAATCAACCTGGAAGCCACCAAATGGATTACAGAAATTGGGGCTTCCATGGAGAAGGGATTTGTTCTTACCGTGGATTACGGCTATCCCTCCTCGCAGCTCTACCACTACGACAGAAGAGGCGGAACCCTACTCTGCTACCAGAATCATACCGTCAACGACCTACCCTATAAAGATGTCGGCACCCAGGACATTACAGCCCACGTAAACTTCTCCGCCCTGCGGCATTGGGGTGAACGTGCCGGACTCGCATTTACCGGCTATACCAACCAAGCCATGTTTTTAAGAGCCCTCGGATTGGCCCCCACCCTTGCAGCCTGGCAGAAAAATTACCATAGCCATCCGATGAATGAAGAAAGGGTTGCGCGGTTCATTCAGACATTTCTGGTAGAGATGGGCAGCCGTTTTAAAGTACTGGTTCAGCACAAGGGTATTTCTTCCCCAAGGCTGAGCGGCATGGCATTTTCATCGCATATCGAATAACCGAAAATCATTCCCATGCAGAAGTCGAACACCAAAAAACAAGCACGTCCCAAACAACGACAAACCAAACAACCGGGGCTCGAATTCAAGATGGACCCCCAACCGGACTTTGAGCCAAAACTGCCGGCCGCACAGCGGCTCGCCGGCAAGGTGGCCATCATCACGGGAGGCGATAGCGGAATCGGCCGTGCCGTTGCCGTTGCTTTTGCGCGGGAAGGCGCCGACATTGTCATCGCCTTTAAAAATGAACGGAAAGATGCTGCCGACACCCGTAAAGAAATTGAAGCTGCCGGGCGCACCTGTGTGCTTATTCCCGGCGATATCGGAAACGAAAAGCATTGCAATCAGATCGTGAAGCAAACCATTCGGGAACTCGGAAAAATGGATATTATTGTAAACAATGCCGCCGTACAGTTCCCGGCCGGAGGACTCGAAGAGATTACGGCAACGCAGCTACAGCAGACTTTTGCCGTGAATATCTTCTCCCATTTCTATTTAACGAAAGCTGCACTCCCGCACCTGAAGAAGGGTGCCAGCATAATTTGTACAACATCGGTCACAGCCTACCGCGGAAGCGGTCACCTGATCGATTATTCCGCCACCAAGGGGGCAATTGTTTCCTTTGTCCGATCGCTATCCTCATCTCTGGCCCCGAAGGGAATCCGCGTCAACGGCGTCGCACCCGGCCCCATCTGGACGCCGCTGATTCCTGCCACCTTCACCCCAAAGGAAGTAGCCGTGTTCGGCTCCGACGTTCCCATGAAAAGAGCGGGTCAACCTGCGGAAGTAGCGCCCTGCTATGTCTTTTTGGCCAGCGATGACGCGAGCTATATGACCGGACAAATCCTTCACCCCAACGGAGGAGAAGTGGTTAACGGGTAAACCTGAACCGAACCCGCTGATCAAAGAACCGAACGATGAACGGTGTGCCACAAGGGAAGAAGCCCAGGGCGCTGCAGCAGATCCAATAATAATAAAGGGCACAGAGCAGAGCTCTGCGCTAGGGACAGAGCGCTGCGCCAGGGAAGTAATTCACCCCAAGCGCAATCCTAAAATCCTGTTCACCAAAAGCAGAACACCGCTCTGCGCTCTCCCCAATCGTGTTTGCAACGTGGTGGCTTTTATATCGCCCCTGTTCTGTAAAAATTCTTCCCCGGAATTCTTATTTTCGCGGCAATGCGATTCCTATTCTTCATATCCGCCTTTATTCTGCTGGGCATGAGCTGCCTACCGTGCATGGACACCCTGTGCAAGGATGGCGGACACGAATATGAACAGATCGCACATGAACACGGGGACGACGACCAACACCCGGATCATTGTTCACCCCTCTGTTTCTGCTCCTGCTGCCCCGGATCGCCGGTTTATTTCATTCCGGGCTTCAGCATTCTTACAACATCCATTGCGGTTGAAAGTCCGCGCTGTTTCGCCAACTTTTACGTCAACCCCGTGAAGGGCGTTTCTTCCTCCGTTTGGCAGCCTCCACGGGCCTAATCTTCCATAACAGGCTTCAGTCTTTCTGACTTATAGGATGAATCCATCCACGGCAACGCTGTGCGCATAGGGATTTCATCATTCACTACTTTATTCAGGAAACAAACAAACAGGATGCTAAACAGGATTATACAGTTTTCCATTCGGAATAAACTGGTTATCGGTATGCTCACTCTGGCCCTGATCGTATGGGGCGTATGGAGTGCTGCGCAATTACCGGTAGATGCCGTTCCCGACATCACCAACAACCAGGTACAGATCATTACCCAAACTCCGACACTTGCCGCCCAGGAAACCGAACAGCTGGTGACCTACCCCATCGAACAAAGCCTGGCCAATCTTCCGGATCTGGTGGAGATGCGTTCGATCTCACGGTTCGGACTATCCGTAGTTACGGTGGTATTTGAAGAAGATACCGATGTTTATTTTGCCCGCCAGCTGATTGGCGAAAAACTGAAGGAGGCCTCCGAAAAAATTCCGAAAGGCATCGGAACCCCGGAAATGGCCCCGCTCAGCACAGGACTGGGCGAGGTTTACCAATACATCATTCACCCCAAAAAAGGCTCGGAAAACAAATACAGCCCCATGGAGCTTCGCACGATGCAGGACTGGATCGTTGCCCGTCAGCTGTACGGCGTCCGTGGAGTGGCTGAAGTCAACAGCTTCGGCGGTCAGCTCAAACAGTACGAGGTTTCGGTTAATCCACACCGTTTGAAAGCCATGGACATCACCATTTCCGAGGTTTTCGAAGCGCTTTCCCGCAACAATGAAAATACCGGTGGGGCCTATATCGACAAAAAACCTTCGGCCTATTTTATACGTGGCATCGGGCTGATTTCTTCTGTTGAAGATGTAAAAAGCATCGTCGTAAAAACAGTGAACGGCATTCCCATTCTGATCCGCGATGTCGCCGAAGTGGGCTATGGAAGCGCAGTCCGCTATGGGTCGGTAACCTACAACGGAGAGAAAGAAGCCGTTGGCGGAATTGTGATGATGCTGAAAGGTGCGAACAGTGCCGCCGTTGTGGAGCGGGTTAAGGAAAGAATGAAAACAATTCAGAAAACCCTTCCCGAAGATATCGTCATCGAGCCCTTTCTGGATCGTACCGAACTGGTGGACCGCGCGATCAGCACGGTAAAAACCAACCTGATCGAAGGGGCACTGATCGTAATATTTGTTCTGGTGCTGTTCCTGGGCAACCTCCGTGCGGGGCTGATCGTCGCATCGGCCATTCCCTTGTCCATGCTCTTTGCCTTGGGCATGATGAATGCCTTTGGTGTAAGTGCCAACCTGATGAGTTTGGGTGCCATCGACTTCGGTCTGATTGTGGACGGCGCGGTCATAATTGTGGAAGCGACCCTGCACCATCTCGGACTTCGGAAAACAACACACCGGCTGAGCCAACAGGAAATGGACGGCGAAGTATATGTTTCCGCTTCCAAAATCCGTAACAGTGCCGCTTTCGGAGAGATCATCATTCTCATTGTATACATACCGGTTCTTACTCTGGTGGGAATTGAAGGAAAAATGTTCCGTCCCATGGCGCAAACCGTAATGTTTGCCATTCTGGGTGCGTTGATTCTTTCATTGACCTATATCCCGATGATGTCGGCCCTTTTCCTGCCCAAGAAGCCGATCAAACAAACGGGAATTTCGGAAAGGCTGATGAATTTCTTTCAGCGGAAATACACACCCCTATTGAGCTGGGCCATCCGCTTCCGTAAAGCCATTGTGGCCGTAACGGTGGCGGTATTCGCGATTACACTGGTGGTGTTTTCCCGAATGGGCGGCGAGTTCATTCCCCAGCTCGAAGAAGGAGACTACGCTTTCCACTGTATCCTGCCCCCGGGCACATCCCTAAGCCAGAGTATTGAAACCTCCATGCAGGCCAGCCGGATTCTGCGCACCTTCCCCGAAGTAAAAATGGTAGTGGGTAAAACCGGAAGCGCGGAAGTGCCCACCGACCCCATGCCTCCCGAAGCCAGCGACCTGATCATTGTATTAAAACCCAAGTCGGAATGGACCACCACCAAAAGTTACAAGGAACTTTCCGATAAAATGCTGGATAAACTAAGCATCATCCCCGGTGTATTCTTCGAATCCAACCAACCGATTCAGATGCGCTTCAACGAGCTGATGACCGGAATCCGACAAGATGTGGCCGTGAAAATTTTCGGCGAGAATATCGACACGCTGGCCGCCATCGCGCCGCGCGTGGCTTCGATCATACAATCGGTGGAAGGAACAACCGCACCGCAGATAGAGCAGACCACAGGTCTGCCGCAGATTACCGTTGCGTACGACCGCGCCCGCATTGCCGGATACGGCATGAATATTGAGGAACTGAACCGCATTGTAAGAACCGCCTTTGCCGGTGAAGCAGCGGGCGTTGTTTTTGAAAACGAACGGAAGTTTGACCTGGTGGTTCGACTCGACAGCTCCAGCCGTTCTTCGATTGATGATGTCCGTGATCTATATGTTCCGTTACCCAACGGATCCGGACAGGTACCCCTTTCGCAGATCGCCGATATATCCTTCAAACAGGGACCTGCGCAGATCAGCCGCGAAGAAGGAAAGCGCCGGATCGTGATCGGTTTTAACGTCAACGGCCGCGACGTACAGAGCATTGTAAAGGAAATCAGTGAGAAGCTGGAAGCCGAAAAACTGCTGCCTGCCGGCTATTACTATACCTACGGCGGCACCTTTGAAAATCTGGAGAAAGCGTCGGCAAGACTTCGGGTAGCCGTTCCCCTCGCACTGGCCATGATCTTCCTGCTGCTTTACCTGACTTTCGGTTCGCTGAAGGAATCCCTGCTGATTTACACCGCCATACCCATGAGCGCCATCGGTGGCGTATTTGCGCTGTTGCTGCGCGACATGCCCTTCAGTATTTCTGCGGGTGTCGGATTTATTGCGCTTTTTGGCGTTGCGGTATTGAACGGGATCGTTTTGATCAGCACCTTCAACCAACTGGAGAAAGAAGGCATTTCGGATATACGTCAACGTGTGTACGAAGGAACGCGGATCCGTCTGCGTCCCGTACTCATGACGGCCACCGTTGCCTCTTTGGGCTTTATTCCCATGGCCCTCTCCAACAGTGCCGGAGCCGAAGTACAGAAACCGCTGGCAACCGTTGTAATCGGGGGATTGATCACGGCCACCTTCCTGACCCTGATCGTATTGCCACTGCTGTACATGCTGGTTTCGGAACGTAAAAACAAGACCATGAAAATTTCGTCCACCCTGATTCTTCTGCCCCTGATGATGGCTATGCCCGCAGCCTTGAATGCGCAAACCATCAAAAGTAGGCCCATCAGCATCGACGAAGCACTGGGCAGGGCCAAAAACAATATGCAGTTGGGGATCAACGATATGGAACTTCGCAAGAACCGTTTTCTGTCGGCCTCCAACGGCATATTTCCCAAAACAGGCGTCTTTGCCGAGAACGAGGACATGAGGCCCAGCGATAAAACAGGGATCCTTAAGATCGGTATCTCTCAAACCCTTGCCTGGCCAGGACTGGTCAAAGCACAGAAACAGCTTCGATCCAATCAGGAAGCGTATTATAAAACGAACGGAGCGGCCATCACTGCCGAATTAACAAGGGATATTCGCTCAACCTACTATCAGTTGTGGTATTTACAGGAAATCCGAAATCTTTATGGAAGACTGGACAGTATTTACCTTGCGCTTCAGCAGGCAGCTATCCTCCGCGTAAAAACCGGCGATAGTCCGGGGATCGACAGCATAGCCGCGGGAGCCAAATCCGGAGAAATACGGGCGTTGATTTCGCAAACCGAAAAAGAAATCCGCATGCGTCAGGAAGACCTTAAACTATTGCTGAACACCGAGGAATACCTGATTCCGGAAGATCGTCCGCTGGAGAAACTGAGCAGCTATTCCGGGAGCGATAGTGTGAATCACCCATTGGTTAATCTGCAGCAACGCAATGTTGAGATCGCCAATGCAGGTGTCGCCCTGGCGAAAAACGAGAACCGACCGGAATTCTCCGGCCGCTTTTTCAGCCAACGTCTGTACGGGATAAGCGACCCCTTCTCCGGTTTTTCGGTGACTGCCGCATTTCCCCTGTTCGGAGCCGCAGCCGCCAAAAACAAAGTAAGAGCTGCCCGGGCAGAAACGGAACTGCAACAGAAAATTTACGATTATACCGCACAGCAGTTCAGTGCTCAGCGTCGCCAGGCGGAAGCAGAGGTAGAAAAAAATCAGGCAATGCTGGGCTTTTACGAAGCCGCCGGACTGAAACAGGCTGACGCAATCATCAGTGCCGCTACGCTGGCCTACCGCTCCGGCGAAATAAGCTTTGCCGAGCTCTCCCAGTTCGTGGGTCAGGCGACCGAACTGAAGAAAAACTACCTCGACAATCTGAACAGCTATAATCAGTCTGTCATCAACCTGAACTACTTTATCAACCAGTAAAGATACCGAGATGAAAAAAACAGCAATATTGCTCAGCATAATTTCCGCCACCTTCTTCGCCGCCTGTGGAAACAAACCCGCCGCCGAAGAAGAAGCCCATCACCACCACGAAGAACACGGAGAATTTCCCACCACCACAACGCTTACCGAAGAGCAGGTGACGACCATTGGCATCGAAATGGGGCCGATAGAACAAAAACAGCTCACGGCATCACTGAAAGCCAATGGTATGTTGAAAGTGCCCAACCAGAACAAAGCATCCATCAATACGGTGTACAGCGGCATCATTCATTCGCTGTTGGTAGAGCCTGGAACAAAGGTGACCAAGGGGCAAACCGTGGCGATCATTAAAAACCCGGATTTTGTACGCCTTCAGGAAGAATATGTAAGCATTGCCCCGCAGATCGTACTGGCCGAGCAGGAACATCAGCGCCAGCAGCAGCTTAATGCCGGTAACGCCGGAGCCCTGAAAAACCTACAGGCAGCCGAAGCCAACCTGCGCAGTCTGCGTACCAGAAAAGAGGCCCTGGAAGCCCAGATCCGGATGATGGGAATCAATCCCGCATCCCTATCTTCCGGTAATCTCGTCTCCGTTATATCGGTAAAGACTCCGATCAGCGGGGTTATAAGCAGCGTACCGGTGAAAATGGGAACCTACGTAGACCTCTCGACTACGATTGCCGAAGTGGTGGATAACAGCTACCTGCATCTGGACTTGTTTGTGTACGAAAAGGACCTGCCCAAACTGAAAAACAACCAGCTAATCCATTTTACGGTGACCAACAATCCGGGTAAGGAATACGACGCCCAAATCTTCTCCCTGGGCTCGTCCTTTGAAGGCGAAAGCAAGGCTGTCTCCGTTCACGCGCGGGTTAAGGGCGATAAAAGCGGCCTGATCGACGGCATGAATGTGACCGCCATTATAAGTCTGGAACAGGCAACGGTTCCCGCCGTGCCTACGGATGCCATTGTGACCTATCAGGGACAGGATTATATCTTCATCCAAAAGATGTCCGATCATGACCACGATCACGAGCATAACCCTGACAGCGCCCACAGTCACGACCACGGTCACGATCACAAACATAACCACGACAATGATCACAACCATGGCCATGCGCATCCCCACTCAGAACAGAATACCGGACACCGCCACGATCATGGCGGTAACCATAGCCATACCCACGAAATCACTTTTGAACGCATTCCTGTAGCGAAGGGAACATCAGATATCGGATACACGGAAATTACGCCTCTGAAAAAAATACCCGCGAATGCGAAAATTGTGACCAAGGGTGCTTTTTTTGTACTGGCGACAATGACGAACTCCGGGGAGGAAGGACACTCCCACTAAAACACGATTCCAGGATTACATGAAGGGTCGGATGAGCTTCTGACCAACGATAAAAGCCCTGAGTAGATCGGGGCTTTTATTATTTTTTATCGGTCGATCCGAAAATAAAAATCAATTTGAGAGCATACGGAGAGTCCGGTCATTTCATGTTTGCAATATCGTAGTTGCTTTAGCTCGTCCGCGGAAACATACGGAACGTTCCCGACAGCCCGATCGCCATTGCCGAATCAATTTACCCCATCCGCCAATCCTGTTTATCCGATCCTGAAAATAAACGTAGAGGATGTATTATACTTCCCGCCCTGAGCGGCACCAAACAGATACGCGGGCTTGTTTTTTCGTATGAGCAGCATGGGGCGTTCGAGGCGGCCGTATTTTTTGAGATGTGCGGGTGCCGGAGGCAGCTCGGTGTATTTGGCCAGCCCCTCGTAGGCGATTTCCGGGGGCGTCCATTTCAGACCATCTTTCGACTGCATCAGCAGGCCGTTCTCGTGATTGTAGTATCCCATATCGCGGGCGATAATCCGGAATTTTCGTTTTTCGCGCCAGATAAACGCGTCTTCAAACTGGCAGTTATTTCCGCGTGCGGAAAAATCGATAACCGGATTGCCATCGTATTTTGTATAAGGTCCTTCGGGGGAATCCGCAAAGGCAACACCATACTTCCGGTTACCGCGGATGGCACCGCTGCCCTGTTGATATTCCTTTGTATTCCAGGATTTGTAATAGAGACAGTATTTCCCGTTGGGATGTCGGATAAAAGCGGGATTGGTGGTACAATGATCGTCCCAGCTACCTTCCAGACCGGCATTCAGCAGCGGCTGATCCGATCGCTTCCAGGGACCGTAGAGAGAGTCCGATACGGCGAGTCCAATTCTTTTGGTATCGGTCTTGCCATTGGAGTTGCCCATATAGAAAAGATAGTATTTGTCGTTGTCCCGACAAATAAGGGGATTATGACAGGTGGTAGCATCCCAGTATCCCGGACGGGGTGCCAAAACAGTTCCGACCACCGTAAAGGGCGACTCCGGCGTATCGGCTACGGCATGGGCAATTTCAGAGCCGCGTATCCATCCGCCCATCCCTTTTGAAGTAGACCACCTGGAAAAAAATAAATGAACCTTACCATCGTCTCCATCGATCGGACTGCTGCACCAAACATAATAGCCCTCTAGTTCGAGGGCCCGCCCTACCGGCTTCAGTTTGGATGAAAAATTATCGGGAGGAACAGGTATTCCACCGGCAATGCCTTCGGAAGGCAAACATAGTCCGGCAGCAATCAGTCCTATATTTTCCAGGAAAACTCTTCGATCCATATGGCTTGTTGAGTATGCAGTTTATCCAGATTAACGCAATTGACTATCCTGTAGCATCCTGAAGAGAACGGAGTTCGATCGGAAAAGTTTTTTGAGGAGAACAATCAGTGGCCGATGGAAATCAGTAGATCAAGGAGCTTTACGGCTTCGCGCCAATACACGCCCGTGTATCCCAGGGTTTACATCGGTCCGGTTTCCCCCGAAATCAACTCCCCGGAACCGGCTCGTCATCTGCTTCATTGTATTCATTTCAAAAAGGCCTAATTTAGTAAGATACAAAAAAAGACGGATATTTTCAAATTCAGGCACCTCGATTTCTTTCATAAATTCAGGAATGAAAATTCTCTTCTTCTCCGCCAAACCATACGATAAAACCTTTTTCGAAAAAGCCAACGGCGCGTTTCCCTTCCATCTGGAATTTCTCGAAATGCCCCTTGGCCCCAATAGCGTAAATATCGTTGAAGAAGGAACGCCGGCCGTATGCGCCTTCGTAAACGATCAGCTGAATGCGGGGGTAATTGAAGCACTTGCCGGAAAAGGGGTAGAATATATTGCGCTCCGCTGTGCCGGTTTCAACAACGTAGATCTTGATGCTGCCCGGACACACCACATCCGCGTTTGCCGTGTCCCGGCCTATTCTCCCGAAGCGGTTGCCGAACATGCCGTAGCGATGCTGCTTACCCTCAACCGTAAAACCCATAAGGCCTATAACCGCGTCCGTGAACAGAACTTCGCACTGGACGGGTTGTTGGGCTTCAACATCTTCCGGAAAACCGTGGGCGTTATCGGTACCGGAAAAATCGGACAGGCATTCTGCAAAATCATGTTCGGTTTCGGAGCCGAAATTATCGCCTACGACCCCGACCCGTCCGAAGCGCTCGAACAGCTCGGTGTACGCTATGTCGGACTCGACGAAGTGCTTTCCGCTTCCGACATCCTCTCCCTGCACTGCCCGCTGAACGAGCGCAACAAATACCTGATCAACAAAGAAAGCATCAGCAGGATGAAGCGTGGTGTCGCCCTGATCAATACAAGCCGGGGCGCACTGCTGAATACCCGGGATGTGATTGATGGATTGAAATCCGGACATATCGGCTACCTGGGCATCGATGTGTACGAACAGGAGGAACAGCTTTTCTTTCGTGATCTCTCCGCACGGATTATCGAAGACGATATGATTCAACGATTGATGAGCTTCCCGAATGTGCTGGTAACCGGGCATCAGGCTTTCTTCACGGAAGAGGCCCTCACGCAAATAGCGGAGACCACCCTACGTAATCTCCGCCAGCTCCGGGAAGGCAGGGAATTGGACGAGGGTGCATTGCTGACCTGATGCCGCATCGGAACGCTCATCATTTTAATTCCGGATCCCAGCCGGAAAATATTTCGTTGGTGGTGTACTGTTCCGCTTCCGTATCGTTTAACTGGTGCGACCAGGCCACGCGGCCCTTCGTATCGGCTCCTTCGCCAAAACAGTTGTATTCGGCGTAGTAGGCCGTTTTTTCGTTTTCGGGATTGCTCCAGTTGTGCCAACCTTCGGGCCTTACCATTTTATCGATCCGGCAGTTGATGAACACGGTTTTGGCGGCGGGACGCCAAGGTCTTCCCAGATAAAAGGAGTTCGGTGGCGCGTCGCCGGTGAGGATGCAATTCCGGAACACATATCCGTATTTGCTGCGGGCAGGCGTAGATGCTGCCGTATAGTAGCCTCCTCGCTTTCCAAAGATCACGCAGCTGTCGAACAAGGCAGTTGAGGCACCGAATATAAAATCGACCGTTCCTTCGATATAACATTTGTAGTAATACTGCCGGCTACTGTCGCCATGCGTGTACAGCGTATCCTGAAAGCCCAGGAAACGACAGTTGATGAATCGTACCCTGGCGCCCGTAACGCGCATGGCTACGGCCTGTCCGACCGGACCTGCAGAATTTTCAAACGTGATATTTTCGGCAGTTATATCCGATCCATAGATAAAAAAGCTGGATGATCCGGAAGTGCCGATATTTCTGCCCAGACTGTCTTTTTTTGAAGCATAGTCGTCATAGGTCAGAATGGTTTTTTCCAACTCCTCGCCGATAAAATGGATATGCGTTTTGTTGGCGGGTAGAAAAATTTTTTCCTTGTAAACCCCTTTTTTGATGAAAATGGTGGTCACGGAATTACTATGATCGGCCACCGCATTGATGGCTTCCTGCACGGTTGAAAAATCGCCTGAGCCATCTTTCGCCACGACGATTTTTTTCGACTGGGCCTCTGCAGCAACCCCTGCAAGCAGGCAGAGCAGAAGGGCATAAAGATTTCGGATTTTCATCTTTTTTTCGTATCTTAATAGTTAGCGCAGGTTGTTCGTCCATCCCTCTTTGTATCCAAGCACATTCCAGAGTGATTTGATTTTTTTCTCAGGATCCCATAATCCCCTGAATGTCCACAGGGCATTGATCTGCTCGGGTTGGGGTGCGCCCTTTGCTTCGCTGAGGTTATTCTTCATCCACCCAAGATTCCCTCCTTCTCTTTTTACGTTATGGAAATAAACCCTTTTTCCCCAGGGGCAGGAATCGAGCACCTTGTCGGTATAGGCGTAGTCGATCGATCGATCCACCATTGCACTAAAAGTGGAATTTAGAATGAAGAATTGGGAATCGTGGTGATAGCGACCCAGTACAACCGGCCTTTTGGAGTCAAAATAGGAATGGGTGATCACGAGTTTTTTATCATAGTCGCCGCGACCATCGTGCCAGATCAGCGCCCGTCCGTCGCCGTAGAATCGGGAACGGGTAACATAGCACCAGCCGCGCGGACAAAGGAAATCGACACCCGGACAAACAATATTCAGATCGGCATGATAATACATACCGCCCGCATCGGGGGCCCAGAGCGAGAGGGCATCGTTGCCGTCGGCCCAGACATTGCTGTTGATCACAATGGTTCGGGTGGCCCGGCCATAGATTGCCATCTGATGCGCAGTTGTCGGCTCTACGGTACTACCGTAGTTGTTGTACACGGTGAGTCCGCTGATGATGCAGTCGTCGGCCCCCTCCTGGATAATAATCACACCATTCCCTACCCGTCTGCCTTTGTATTCGCGGAAGGTTTGTTTTCCGGCCAGCTCCGCGTAGATCAAACGCGTACTGTCGCGGTCTTCACCAAGGAGAACGATGTTGGGCTTCTCAATGATCACTTTTTCGCGGTAAATACCGTTCAAAATTTTGATGATATAGGGCTTTTGAGGCTTTTCCGGAGCTGCCTCGAGGGCTGCCTGGATACTTTCACCGGGCCTTACGACGGCATCGATTTTTTGCGCCCGGAGGTCAAACAGACCCACGACGCAGAGAATGGTCAGCAGAAAGAACATTTTTTTCATAATGGTGCAAGCTTATCGGAGACCGCCATTCCCTTTGGAAAACGATGATTTTCCCGAAGACGGCCAATTGGGTATTAGACGACAAGTCTAATTTTTTTCGGAAGGGAATGGCCTGGTCCGGGGATATTTTTTTACGCAATCGTTGCCGGGATGGGGTGAACCTACAGATTCCCTCCCATGGAATCGTATTGACTTCGGTCAATGGTGTTCGAAATGCCGAAGTCGTAAAATTTTTCCCGTTGGTGGGCATGACTTCGATCTCTGCAAAATCCAGTTAGACCGCTCATTTCCACAGAAGCTAAAGGAAAAGTCCAGCTAGTCAAATTTGCCAATTTGTGCTGCCGCATAACCCATTTTTTATCCAGGCTGTGCGCATTGCATACCAAGGTCTGTAAGAAGCTGCCAATTCAAGTTTGGTTTTAAACAGTTTGTTAAAACCATTACAGTTTCCCCGGCAGACGTCGTTTATTCTTTCAGTTTCGGCTACTTTTGCGGTTGATTGTGATTTTCAGATCGTATAATGATATCAGGTAGGCGAATATTAACGTTCATGCTGGGAATACTATTTTTTTCCCTGATCCATGGAGCGCTCTCAGGCTTCCGTGTGTCGGGTGAAAAAGACAATTATAATCAGCAAATCGCCGTTCCGATCAACGAAGAAGAAGTTTCTCCCGATCACCTTTTTTTGCACCTGCTCGATCCAGATGAAAGAGCGGCACATGTTCGGAATACACATCCCCGCCGCAGAGGGCGTATCGATCAAAATGATCCGTTCTCGTCGTTCGTTCCATCCGTGAAGATCCTGAAAAACTGTCTTTACGACACCGCTCCCGCGCTCGTCGTCTGCGAGACCAAGGGTGGCATATATCAATATCAGGATTCCTTTCTCCCTGCATATTACCAATTTCTATTCCGCTACACGTTATTTTAGAATTTACACCTACCTACCGTCGCTGTCACGGCGACATCTGCACATTCGTTCCTGAACAACGCCCCGGCGATGTTGGAATATTTTTTTTCTTAACCGACCGTCAAGTCGCAAAATTCTAAAGTAACCATGCGCCATTATGCTGGATTAGCATTTGTTTTTATTTCCGCTGCCCTCTCCGGATGTACCATCAAGGGAGAAACCACAAATACCGAAAACGAAGTTCAGAAACTCCCGGTAGTTCAACTGGAAGTGGCCGATACTACGATACAACATCACTATGTAGCCGACATACAAGCCGTACGGAATGTTGAAATCCGCGCCCGCATCAACGGATTTCTCAACAAAATTCATGTTGATGAAGGCCGTCTTGTCCGTAAAGGACAATTGCTTTTCAGCGTGAGTGACGAAGAATTCCAGAACAACCTGGCCAGCGCAAATGCGGCCCTGAAAAGTGCCATTGCTGAGGCGAAGGCTGCACAACTGGAGGTAGACAGGGTGAAAATTCTTGTCGACAAAAAAGTTTTGTCCAAAACCGAACTGGATGTTGCCGAGGCAAAACTGGCAGCATTTAATGCAAAGGTCGACGAGGCCCGCTCCGCGGCGTCCAAAGCGGCCACCCAACTCTCCTACACGCAGATCCGTGCGCCCTTCGACGGATTCGTGGACCGCATTCCACTCAAAACAGGCACCTATATCACGGAAGGCAGCCTGCTGACGACCGTTTCCGATATCAGCGAAGTATATGCCTATTTCAACGTTTCGGAAACGGAATACCTCGAATATTCCAGAAGCCACGAGTCACCCTCGGAACGCACCATAGACCTGATCCTTGCCGATGGCAGCGCCTATCCGCATGTCGGAAAAATTGAAACCCTGGAAAGTGAGTTCGAACAAAACACCGGCTCCATTGCTTTCCGGGCACGCTTCCCCAACCCAGCGAAACTTCTCAAACACGGAGCCAGCGGAAAGGTGGTACTAACCAATAAACTTGAAAACGCACTTCTGGTTCCGCAAAAGGCGGTATTTGAAATGCAGGACAAAAACTACGTTTATATACTGGACTCAACAGACAGGGTTAAAATGAAAAGCTTTGAGTCGGGCACCCGAATCAATCATTCCTACATCGTGAGAAGCGGACTGACACCAGGTGCAAAAATCGTTTACGAAGGTGTCCGCAATCTGCGCGAAGGAATGAAAATAGACCCGCAGATCATTCAACCGGGTCAGGTTGATGAACTCTAGTTTTTCACATTAATCCGTTGTTATGTTTGATAAATTTATCAGGCGACCCGTGTTGTCGCTTGTCATCTCCTTATTTTTTGTTCTACTCGGCCTTCTGGCCCTTTTCTCCCTACCGGTCACACAGTTCCCGGATATTGTTCCGCCGTCCGTTACCGTGACGGCAAAATATACCGGCGCCAACGCCGAAGTATGTGCCAACGCAGTGGCCATCCCCCTCGAACGGGCGATCAACGGTGTGCCGGGTATGACCTATATGACATCTGTTTCGAGCAATAATGGTATCACCCTCATACAGGTGTTCTTCAAGGTAGGGACCGACCCCGATCAGGCTGCGGTAAACGTTCAGAACCGCGTGTCCACCGTGATCGATGAGCTTCCGGAAGAAGTTATTAAAGCGGGTGTAACTACCGAAAAAGAAGTCAACAGCATGTTGCTCTACCTCAATATTGTAAGTGAAGACTCAACCCTCGACGAGAACTTCATCTACAACTTTGCGGACATCAACGTTCTAAAAGAACTAAAACGGATCGACGGTGTAGGCTTTGCCGAAATCATGGGGGCCAAGGAATATGCAATGCGCGTTTGGCTGCAACCCGATCGCTTGCAGGCGTATAATGTATCGGCCGACGAAGTTATCGAAGCCATTCGGAAACAAAACGTGGAAGCGGCACCGGGAAAAACCGGTGAAAGTTCGGACAAAGCACCGCAGATGCAACAATATGTACTTCGGTACACCGGAAAATTCACCACCCCGGAGGAATATGAAAATATTGTGATCCGTGCCGACGAAGCCGGCTCCGTATTAAGACTGAAAGACGTGGCCACGCTGGAGTTCGGAGCGCTCACTTATGGCATGGTTTCAAAAACTGACGGCAAGCCATCGGCCTCCATCATGTTGAAACAGCGCCCAGGCTCGAATGCTCAGGAAGTAATCCAGAATGTAAAGGAAAAAATGGAGGAACTGCAAAAAAACAGCTTTCCACCGGGAATGTCCTATAATTTTAACTACGATGTGTCCCGCTTCCTGGATGCCTCCATCAACGAAGTTGTGGTCACCCTTTTTGAGGCTTTCGTATTGGTTTTTCTGGTCGTATTTATCTTCCTGCAGGATTTTCGATCCACCCTTATTCCAACGCTGGCCATCCCGGTAGCCCTGATCGGCACCTTTGCTTTTATGCAGCTGATGGGATTCTCCATTAACCTGCTCACGCTGTTCGCGCTCGTGCTGTCTATCGGAATCGTGGTCGATAATGCCATCGTTGTAGTGGAAGCCGTCCATGCAAAAATGTCGGAAACCCATCTTCCGCCCTTGCAGGCAACACTGGCATCGATGAAGGAAATCAGCGGAGCTGTTGTTGCCATTACCCTGGTGATGTCGGCCGTATTTATCCCGGTTGCATTTCTGTCGGGTCCCGTGGGTGTTTTCTATCGCCAGTTTTCGCTCACGCTGGCGTTCGCCATTATCATTTCCGGTATCAACGCCCTTACGCTTACCCCGGCACTTTGTGCTATCCTGCTCAAACACCATCCGGGTGCAGCGTTAAAGCAAAATCCCCTGCAACGATTTTTCAACGGATTCAACCGCCGATACAGCAAGGTGGAGCAGGGATACAAAAAGTTCATGGCGCGCATTGCCGGTCGTCGGATACTCACCGTGGCATTACTCGGAGCCTTCTTTGTGTTTACCTGGGGAGCAAGTGCCGTTCTTCCGTCCGGATTTATACCTATGGAAGACCAGGGCATGATTTACATCAATGTCACCACTCCCAATGGAGCTACCGTAGAAAGAACGGCTAAAGTTCTTGACGAAATTCAGAAAACGGCTGAAGGAATGGGAGGTGTAGAGTCGGTATCTACACTGGCCGGGTTCAGCTTGATGAACGATGTTGCAGGAGCTTCCTACGGAATGGGCATGATCAACCTGAAACCCTGGGACGACAGGGATCACACGGTTGACGAAATGATTCTGGAACTGGAGAAAAAAACCAGACATATTGCCGATGCAACAATCGAATTCTTTCCGCCGCCTACGGTTCCCGGATTCGGCAACGCCAGCGGCTTTGAACTTCGTCTACTGGACAAAACCGGCAACGATGATCTCCGGCAGCTCGCAGATGTCACCCATAATTTTATAAATGAGTTGCAAAAGCGCCCGGAAATTGGCGCTGCGTTTACCAGTTTTGATCCCGAATTTCCGCAATACCTTATACATGTCGATCAGGATATGGCCGCGAAGAAAGGGGTTGACGTCGAAAACGCGATGAATACCCTCCAGACATTGGTGGGAAGCTATTACGCATCAAACTTTATCCGATTTGGGCAAATGTATAAGGTGATGGTCCAGGCTTCGCCCGAATACCGAGCCAAACCGGAAGATGTGCTGAAACTTTATGTAAAGAACAAGTACGGGGAGATGGTACCCTATTCCAATTTCATCCATCTGGAACGTGTATATGGTCCGGAGCAGCTTACACGCTACAACATGTATAATTCCGCAATGATCAATGGCGATGCAGCAGCCGGCTTCAGTAGCGGTCAGGCCATAAAGGCGATTGAAGAAACAGCGGCAAAAGTACTTCCGAGGGGATACAGCTTCGAATGGAGTGGAATGACGCGCGAGCAGGTATTATCCGGCAACCAGGCGATCTATATTTTCGCGATTTGCCTGATCTTTGTTTATCTGCTGTTGGCGGCGCAATACGAAAGCTTCCTGTTGCCCCTGCCTGTACTACTATCGCTACCGGCCGGTATTTTCGGCGCCTTCCTTACACTCAAACTGACCGGACTCGAAAACAATATTTACGCACAGGTGGCGCTGGTTATGCTGATCGGCTTGCTCGGCAAAAACGCGATTCTGATCGTTGAATTCGCCATCCAACGACAGAAACAAGGACTTACCACCATCCGCGCTGCAGTCGAAGGAGGTGTGAGCAGGCTACGCCCCATCTTGATGACATCTTTCGCCTTCATTGCCGGTTTGATTCCCTTATGTATTGCTACAGGCGCCGGGGCAATGGGTAACCGTTCTATCGGCACGGCCGCGGCCGGAGGTATGCTCATCGGAACCATTTTCGGTGTGATTGTAATCCCCGGCCTTTATGTTCTTTTTGCGCGAATGACCATAAAAAAAAGAAAAACAGTCAAGATGAAAACAGTTCCGGTTGCGCTGATTCTAGTGCTGCTTACCATAACGGGATGCCGTGTACCGCAGGGGCTTCAGACGCCCTCGGCTCCGCAGCTTCCGACTTCGTTCAGTCAACAGGCCCCAGATACGACCACCGGTATCGGGGCTCTCCCGATGAAGGAATTTTTCTCCGACCCCAACCTGCAGAAACTGCTGGATACGGCTATCCGGAATAATAACGATATTCGGGTCGCCCTGCAGCGACTCGAAATCGCAGGTGCAAGGATGTCGACGGCGAAGCACTCCTGGCTTCCCACACTGGACGCCGGGATTTCAGGAGGCATAACACGATTCGGCAATTACACGATCGATGGAGTCGGCAATTTCGACACCAACCTTTCCCCCAATATCACAAAAGATCAACGGATCCCCAATCCGGTTCCCGATTATTTCGCAGGAGTTTCCAGCTCATGGGAAATCGACCTCTGGGGCAAACTCCGGAACCGAAAGGAAGCTTCTGTAGCACGCTATCTGGCAAGCGGACAGGGGCTCCGGCTTATACAAACCCAGTTGGTTGCCCAGGTGGCAACACTGTATTATGAGTTGATGGCACTCGACTACGAATGGGATGTAATCCGCAGAAATATTGAACTCCAGGAAGCAGCCATCAACACCGTAAGAATAAAACAGGAAGCCGGAAGAGCGAACTCACTGGAAGTCCAACAATTTACCGCGCAACTCCTTAACACAAGAGCCTTATTTGTAGGCATCCAGCAAAAGCGAACACAGTTGGAAAATGAACTCAATTCCCTGCTGGGAAGATTACCGCAGCCAATCCAGCGGAGTGGTTCGTTGCTGGATGCCCCGATAGCACCCGTACTGAATGTCGGCGTTCCTGCTGCCATGCTTCAACAACGCCCCGACATCCGGCAGGCTGCCCTTGAACTGCGTGCTGCAAAGGCTGATGTTTCCGCAGCAAGCGCCGACTTTTTCCCCTCACTGCAGCTCACCGGTTCGCTGGGATTCAACGCATTCAAGGCGGGATTATTGTTCCGCTCCCCGGCATCTATAGCCTACAACGCATTGGGAGGTCTTACCGCACCAATCTTTAACAAGCGTCAGCTGCACGCGCAATACAAAATAAGTACGGCCGAAGGTATGACGGCGTTTTACAATTATCGCCAGTCGGTGATCAACGGCTATCAGGAAGTCATAACTGCTCTGACGCGGGTTACCAACGCGCGTGAGGCGCTGGCTCTAAAAGAGAAGGAAGTGGCAACGCTAAAGGAAGCCGTAAGTACGGCCAGAGACCTCTTCTCTACCGGATATGCCAACTACCTGGAAGTAATCAACACCCAGAAATCCGTTCTGGAGGCAGAACTGGCTCTGGCAAACCTCAAGAAAGAGATCCTGATGGGTTCTATCGACCTCTATCGCTCTCTAGGCGGGGGAACGTTTTGATTCCAATGGCCGCCGATGGGAAACTCCGCAGGTACATTGCAGGTTCAATGCATGTCTTGAACCGTACGGCATGCCTTGAACCTACAACGGAATAATATGTTTCACCAATGAATTGATGTACACCTCAACATTATCATACACTGAACTGAGATCCCTCCCGTTAGCATCGTACTGATTCGGGTTCAGTTTGTGTTTGATTTCCCATTCGTCGGGCATGCCATCGCCATCCGAATCCTTTGGCGCGGGTAACGATTTCAGCACGGGCCAGCCGCCGACATCCGACTGGCTATCGATGATGCCGTTCTTACTGCCTCTGGAACCTACTCCGGAGGCCGTTCCGGTTTTAACGTCATTGATGATCCGCTGATCGACAGCATCTCGTTTATGCGAAGCACCGGCATAAGCCAAAACCAGTTCATACGCCTCCTGCGGACTGTGCATCTTCAGGTTATTGTTAGTAGTAAGAGGATCCGCGAGGCGCATCTTCTGTTTATCTTCTTCGCTTACCGTACCGTATTTGGGATGATAGTGTTTGTAGACCCCATATGTCCAATTATCTTTTGTAGACCCTTCGCTACCTTCCACATAGTTGCCATCGATAAAAAATTTTCCCCAGATGTCGTATTTCCGGGATCCATTGGTTAGTTCCTTATCCGGAGCCAGAATCCGGTCGCGATGCTGTGAAGCGGGTCCGGGCTTGAAGTAGTTGTTGACGATATTGATATTCATGCCCTCCGCACCGTAAGCATTGTTTTGACCCCAGTTGTAAAAAACGTTATTACGCACATCCACCAGATCGGTAAGCGCGTATTCACTTCTCGCCGCTTCGCCATAGCGCGGGCTGCGGCTGTCGTGGCTGGCCAGCAGGTTGTGGTGAAAACTCGCGTACCTTCCGCCCCAGATGCTGCCATAACCGTGTGCACCTTTGAAGTGAACGGAATTTCGAAGGCTTTCGGAGATGATGCACCACTGAAGGGTCAGGCTGTCGTTCTGATAAAACGAAACACATTCATCGGTACTCCACGACATGGAGCAATGATCAACCATAATTTTGTTTTGAAACCGTCCTCCCAAAGCATCGCCTTCATGGTGGGCAAGGTCGCCCATGCGGAAGCGCATGAAGCGGATGATGACGTTATCGGCACTCACGTCGACCGAGTAGTTTTGAATACAGATGCCGTCGCCCGGTGCAGTTTGACCCGCAATGGTGATATCCCCGTTTTCGATGCGCAGCGGACGTTTCAGTTCGATATTCCCCGACACCTCAAATACGACGATACGTGGTCCTTTTTCTTCAATGGCAGCCCTGAGGCTACCCGGGCCGGCATCGTTAAGGTTGGTCACTTTGATGACCTTTCCACCCCGACCGCCAGTCGTGTAACGCCCGAATCCCTCGGCTCCGGGGAAGGCCAGGGCCTCCTCTGCAGCCAAAGATGAGGATGTCGATTTACTGGAAAGGGAACGGCTGGAGCAGGCCGCTGCGAACAGTAGAATGCAGCAAAAAGCAACAATAGGCAGAATTTTTCTCATTGGTTGATATGGCTTCGATCGTTGGTAAAATCCAGTCAGAAGCCAAATTAGGATATTTATTGCGATGGGGATTCAGATATTTTTTCGAAATCCGGACAATACCACTTTTTACCCTGCAAAGCGGAACAAGTTCGGTACAAAATAAAGCAATCTATTCCCCGGAAAGGTGAATATACAGCTGCATCGTATGATAGAACGCAACGGGCTTCCCGTTACAAAGGGCTGGCTCCCATTTTGGAGAAGACCTCAACAACCGGATGTATTCCTTGTCCAAAGGACCATATTGCTCCGGCCGTATCCCGGGGACCTTAAGATCAAGAACTGCCCCATCGCTGTCGACAATAAACGAAACCCTGGTGGTTGATTTCGGATTTTCGGAACTGTCGCCAGGATAACGAAGATTTTTTTGATAAAATCGCTGGAGCGCAGCTGGTCCGCCTGGAAATTGGGGTTCAATGTCAACTTTGGTATACACCGGCTTTTTCAAGACGCTGTCGTATTGAAATTCACAAGCGGTTTTTGCTACACTTTGCGCGTTTACAGCGCTTTGTGAGACAATTAAAAACACAACGATCGAGAATGACCTGGCAACATTTTTAGTAGAAAAAGCGGACATACACTATTCTTTTTGTTCTAACAATTTACCGAATAAAAACAGTAAGGATAATTTATTTAATCAATCGCCTGGCGAGGCAGGCCTTTTGATGGGCAAGGCATGCCTTGCCCTACGGTGATTATTCTTTAGAATCGTTGTTGACTAAACCTATAAATCCTTTTACAAATCCTTCCAGGTGGCGTGATGTTTCTGGATCAATAATATTTCCGAGTTCATCAAATTTTCCTTTCACACCCTGAATAAGAAGAGTTGAACTTGAATTGAATTTTGCCATAAGTGTTTTCATAATCAGTTGCAGCTCCTCGTGTCCTTTTAGCCCGTTGGCAGAGGCCGTAACTATTCCTGTCGGCTTTTCAGCAAAAACCGTCGACGACACACACCATTCGAGTGCGTTTTTTAATCCACCTGGAATACTGAAAATATATTCAGGCGTACATATGATAACGCCATCTGCACGCTCAATCCATGTCTTAAACTCCACTACTGGAGCTGGCGGATTTCTCAAAGACTGTTCGGGATCAAAATGCGGAAGAATTTTCAAGTCGCCAACAATGGTAACACAGAATTCGTTTTTCGTCAGATTTTCGATTTTTGCAACCAGTCTGTGATTTGTAGAATTTGCGCTTGCACTTCCAACGATAGCCAAAATATTTTTCTTCTTCCTCATCGATTCGGCGGATTTCCCTGAGTAATAAATTTCGCGATTCCAAAATGATTTTCGAAAGATACGTTCTGGAGTTAAGCCGCAAAAACATTATTTCCAATTTGGAATTTAAACACGGAAACAATTTTTTGTTCACTGTTGATCAGCGTACAGAACCCTGAACGGTGCGACCTTTAGTTTCGCTTTTAAATTAAAGAGAGATTATCCATATCGTTGGGTGTCCGGGAGAACCCTCGAGTTTCGGGGAAGTTGAAGGCAATTCTGGAGAGGAGGGACGGTACATTATGGATGCACCGCTTATTTTTTTCCTGGATTGCTTCGCCTTCGGCTCGCAATGACGTAAAGAGAAGCGGCTCGCAATGACGTGAGGGGGACGACTCGCAATGACGAAAAGGGAAAGACTCGAATGACAGGTGGCGAGCGGCTCTCAATAACGTGAGGGGTGGCTTACGATAACGCCTGGGTGTCGCGTCATTGCGAGGGCTCCGCCCGAAGCAATCCAGTATTGTAAAAGGCGAGAACTCCCCGCGGTGGAGTCTATAGCAGAGCGGGAGCCCAGCGACAGTATTTGGAGTATCTAACCCCTGATTAGCGAACCGAACGATGAACGGTGCGACCTTTAGTTTCGCTTTTAAAATATTCCACCTTTTTTATTGAAACTTTTTAATGCCTGGAACCGGGTCCTGCAACGGAAGACCGATCAGGGCGATGGCGCGGGTTAAATAAAAAAAGTCACGGAGCAGGAGCTCCTCGACAGTGTAAGTTCTTACTAGATGAACAATGAATCGAACGTACAACGGTGCGACACAACAGGTGTTGACCAAAGTGATAGCGTTGACTAAAAAAATGCCAAAAACTGCTCCTTCTTAAAAGTTACGAAAAAATTCACAAATCTGCAAGTGCGTGCCACCAGATCGTCACTCTGCATTCACATTCAGGATCCACCAACCCATTTGTTACTCGTGCCGCAAATCCAAATATTTGATTATGAGTTAGATACCAATAAAACGATAGCCTATGATTTTTTTGCCCTATTTTGAAAAAACATTCCCGCAATCAACGCTAATTGTCAGATAGCCAAACATATAACGAAAGGGAACTGCTTTCGCGCATTGCTGAAGGCGATGAACGGGCTTTCCGATCGCTGTTCGACAGCTATAGCGTAAAGCTGCGCCCCTACCTGTGGAAGGTTACGCGCTCTGCAAACGATACGGAAGATATTATCAGGAAACCTTCATAAAGCTCTGGCTGCACCGCGACAAGCTCGGCATCATCGAAAACCTGGGCGGATATATTTACCGAACGGCGGCACGAACAACCCTGAACCATCTCCGTGCCGCGCTAAACCGAGATAAGAAGATGATCGAGCTGGGGCTGCTCTCCCGGCCGTCGGCGGAACAATCGGCCCCCACCCCTCTCGATTTGGTTTCAGCAAACAAGGTCAGGGAATTGATCCGAACGGCAGTGGACCAACTAACGCCCCAACAGCAAAAGATATATTCCCTCAACCGGGAAGTAGGCCTTAAACCGGCCGCCATAGCCGCCGAACTCAACCTTTCCGTCAGCACAGTAAAAAACCACCTGTCCGATGCCCTGAAACAGATCGGCGCGTACATCATTCGTTCGGGGTACGACCTCAGTGCCATCTTCTACGCACTCATTCTCCTTTCCTGATTTTTTTCCAGTACGTTTTCTTTTGAGCAGTGTCTGTTTATTGGAGAGTAATCAATCCGGCGGAACAAACATTCGCCGACTCCCATCAACTATGGAAAAACAATACATCTTATACCTTCTGGAGCAACAGAAAAATCGTCAACTGACCGAATCGGAACAGGCTGCATTGAGGCAGCTGCTGGCCGGCGTAGAGTCGGAAGATCTTTTGCAATCGGTTATCGACCAGTTTATTGCGGAAGCACATCTCCCCGGCCAGGTTGAGAAAGCCGTTCACGACGCGTCGTTCGAACGGATTATCAGTACCGACAAGCGGAAGCCGGACATTCAAGATAATCTGCCGCGTATTCGTCGGATCCCTCCGATTCGGAAATGGGGATGGGCAGCGGCGTCCATCATACTGTTATTATCGGCCGGTGCTTATCTCTGGAACAACACCAAGACTGAGTCTTCTACAACCGTTGCCGTTACTGCGGCCCCCATCGCCCCTGGAAGGGATGGGGCCATACTGACGCTGGAAGATGGCACAACCGTGGTGCTGGACAGCCTGGGAAACGGTATGGTAGCGCAACAACAGGGCGCGAAGGTTGTTTTGGAGAATGGATTGCTAACCTATGATCCCACCGAAGAAACGGGCCATGCGACGGCTTACAACACCATGACTACACCGAGGGGGCGCCAGTTTCAGGTGGTGTTGCCCGACGGCACCCGGGTTTGGCTTAACGCCGCCAGTTCAATACGGTATCCCACCCATTTCTCCGGAAACGAAAGACGGGTGACCATTACCGGAGAGGCCTATCTGGAAGTGGCCCAGAAAACACATCAACCCTTTTTTGTAAACGTCAACAACGAAACCGAGATTCAGGTGCTGGGCACCAGCTTTAACATCAATGCTTACGAAAACGAAGCGGGCGTCCGGACAACGCTTATCGAGGGGAGCATAAAGATTGTTCCGGCTATAAACGAGCCATCCAAAAATTCTGAAATCCTGCAAAAGTTTGGCCAGCAGGCTACCGTGCTACGTGGAACCAATGCCGCACGGATTACCCTAAACGATGCCGCTGATGTGGAACAGGCTTTGGCCTGGAAGAACGGCAAATTCTCTTTCTATCGGGCCGACATAAAAACCGTGATGCGGGAACTGGCACGATGGTACAATATCGAGGTGGAATACCAGGGCGAAACCACGAAAGACCTTTTTGGTGGCGACATACAGCGGAACCTGCCGCTCGATAAGGTGCTGGACTTCCTGAAACAAAGCCAGGTGCATTTTGAAATAGCGGGGAATAAAGTAATTGTAATGCCTTAAACGAAAATAACAACACCGCCGGATGAAAACGAAACAAGGAAGCGATTGCGCCGCTTCCCTGCCGGAATCCCGTTCGTCGGGGATGAGTCATTCGGATTAACCAATACAAGTTTTGCGGACTATTATTTCTTAACCCTTCCGTCAGAACATGTTCTGACGGAATTAAAACTATCCCGGAGTTTCCGGGAATGGTAAAGTTATGAATTTTTGTAAACTACTGCTTATTATGAAGTTCATCGCATTTTTTATGTTATCCGCATGCCTTGTTGCCAGCGCAGGCGGGTACTCTCAAAGAGTAAATTTTTCTTTGAAGGATGCGCCCCTGGAAAAGGTTCTAACCTTAATCAAAAAGCAGACCGGGTATTCTATCTTCTACAATCACCGGCTGCTGGAGAACACCAGTCCGGTAACCGTGAACTTCAAAAATGTAACGATTGAAGAAGCGCTTGACATTTGCCTGCGCAATCAGTCGCTGAGCTATGAAATAACCGATAAATCGGTCGTGATACAGAAAAAACCTTCCTTCCATTTCCCCGAAAACGAGGCAGTTCCGCCGCCGCCTCTGATCGTAAAGGTATCGGACCAGCAGGGACGTCCGCTGCCCGGTGCCACCGTAGTGCTGAACAAGCAGGTAAAAGGCGTTACGAATGCCTATTTCTACCTGGCCACCCTCCTCACAACCACCCGATACCCGAAAACCATGCTTAAAATCGGCAATATAAAAAGCTACAACTTCTATATGCGGAATTCTGAAGCCTATCTGAACCGCGCCGAAGCGTATGCTCAACTTAACCAACCCGACAAAGCCGCAGCCGACTACAACTTTCTTCGTCAACACCGCATTGTTGGCGTAATGGACGCCAACTTCGCGAATAAGGCCGAAGCGCTGACCGAAATCTATAAAGAAAGAAGGCTCGAACTGGCTTTCCAATATCACCGATGGTTCGATTTGCGGCGTACAACGAAACCATCGATCACCCATCAGTTTAAGCTACTCGACGGACCCAACACGGAAGTTTTTGTATTGCAGGAAAACGACCCTGGGTACACATTGGAAATCCCCCTCGCGGAAACAAAGGTCAACACCTCCATTGAGCTCATGAATCACACATTCCGATTGCCCCAGTAAGTATTACTAACCGAAAAAATTGACAATATGAAACATCAAAATACATCACCGCTTTTTCCTCTTATGATCCTGATCGGCGTGGCCATCATTTCCTGCGGTAAGGAAGGTGGAATGAACCACGAGCCGCTGGATGAGAAATATATAATGGAACCGGGGACCGGTGCCGCAGATCAGTTCCGGTATAATTTCTTCACCAGGTACGGAACAAAGATGTTGTTCGATTTTGATAAAGTCGATTATTTTTATTCGCCGACCAATACGGTTGACCGCCACGATTCCATTCGATACATCACCAATCCCGCTCTGCATGAAAGAGCACTTAAGTTTTTAAACACCCACTGGCTTTCCTTTTATCCGCCGGCTTTCAAGGAAAAATATCTTCCCCGGTACATCTTTATCGTAGACCGGCTGGTGGACCTCGTGGAAGACAGAATAACCAATTCCGACTCGGTGAAATACGCCAAGTCGAATGCGTTCAGCTATGTACTGGCTGCAGGAATGGGTAACCGTTTTGACACCATCGCGGTGGAAACGAAACGAAGATTACGCTCCGAACTGCACTACCAATTTCTGTATTCCTTTGTTCACGCCGGGCTAAGGTTGGAAGTACCGGAAGCTTTTTACGAGGTTACTAAAACAACCTATCTCAGTGCCCGGCCTACGCCGCTTGCTAACGACAAATCCGATTACGGACCGGCCGGTTTTCTGATTCCACCCGGCACAGCCAAACCCGCTGCATTTCCATCGAGGTCAGAAGACTTTCAGTTATTCCTGAAATTCATCATTGAATCCGACCAGGCCACGGTGGACGCTTACATCAACCCGGCCGCCCACTCGAAGGTGAAACAGAAATACAACATTTTGGTGAGTTTCTATAATAGTTTGGGTATCGACATAAGACGCATTCAATCACTGGATCCGGAACTCCCGGGAACCCTTACGGGCTTTTGACACACGACAAGCTAGCCAACGATGAACAGAACAAAACAGCTTTTTTCGGCGGTCTTCATATTGATAACAGGGCAGGCGTATTCACAGAGCTCTTATCCGGCAAAAGGCTTTATCCTAAACGGGACTGTAAATGAAAAGCTGAATGCCGCAACGGCAGTGGTTTCGTATAAATGCGGAACCACTGCTTTCCTCGATTCAATTCCGGTAACGAACGGACAGTTTAACTTCCAGGGCGAGTCGCAGGGGCCCGTATTTGTTAAAATCACGATCCTTTATAAACCGGCCGGAAAAAGTCAAAAAACAGATAACATCAGTTTCTATGTCGATGGAACAGCGGTTCAGCTCCGGTCCCCCGATTCCATTAAACATGCCGTTGTCATCGGATCTCCGATACACGACGAATATTTGGAGTACAGGAAACTGATTGCCCTTCAGTTTTCCCGAACCGCACTGCTTAATTCCCGATGGACAAAAGCGGATAAGGAAAAACGGGACCACCCGTTTTTAAAAGACAGTATCGATGCCGCACGCAAAGCATTGGACGAACAAAAAAAGTCCGAGTTAATGGAATACATCGCGAAACATCCCGATACCTATTTCAGCCTATTAGCGTTGAAAGAACTTGCGGGGAGCCGGATTGACGTGTCGACGGTAGAACCGGTGTTTCTCCGGCTGTCCGAAAAAGTACGCAGTACGCCCGCAGGACGGGAGTTTACAGGGCGGATAGAAAAAAACCGGTTAACCTCAATAGGCTCTCTGGCTCCTGATTTTACGTTAAACGATCCGGATGGGAAGCCGGTAACCTTAAGTACCTTCAGGGGCCAATACGTATTGCTCATTTTCTGGGCCAGCTGGTGCGGTCCCTGTTGAAAGGAGACGCCCAATGTTGTGAGGATGTATCATCAGTATAAGGATAAAAACTTCCATATCCTGAGTGTATCTTTGGATAGGCCCGAAGGAAGGCAGGCCTGGCTGGAAGCCATACGAAAGGATGGAATGATGTGGACGCAGGTATCGGATCTCAAATCCTGGGAAAATGCGGCGGCCAAAATATTCGGCGTTGTGGCCATCCCCCAAAACTATCTGCTGGATCCAACAGGAAAGATTACTGCAACCAATTTACGGGGGGAAGCGTTGGATAAAAAGTTGAAAGAATTGTTCTGAGCTGGTGGTTGAACCGCGAAACAGGTTCCGACAAATGATTCGAAATAAAGAGAAAACCCGCTACTAGAGCGGGTTTCTTCTTTTCAGTGCCCAGAACTGGATTCGAACCAGCACGCCTCGCGGCGCTGCGACCTGAACACAGTGCGTCTACCAATTTCGCCATCTGGGCATCTGTGTACCCCCTTTGTTTGTCAGGGGAGTGCAAAGGTAGGTATTAATTTTATTCTTCCAAAAAAATCTGACATTATTTTCTCCAACAGAGCAAATTAACCTGCTGATCCTCAGCTATGATCCGATCAAAATCAGCCACCGACACGCCCTGCTCTGTGATTTGCCGGATCTCAAAACCGAACCCCTTCAGCCAGGCAATATAGGCTCCGGGATCCTGCCCGATCTTCTTCATGAGGGAGGGCGTAAACTCCGTCAGCATCCACTCGCAACGCCGCAGGCAGGCTTCCGCCCCCTTCAACGCCTCCCACTCAAACCCTTCAATATCGAGTTTGATAAACCGTATGGTTCGTTCACCAGCCCCGTTCTCTTTCAGAAATTCATCTACGGTAATCACAGGAACCTCCACATAATCAACCGATTTCTCCTGCCGGATCAGCGAATGCCGGCCCCGGTTGTAGTTCCTGTACCGGTATAGTTTCATGGTGCCCCTGGAAGACCCAACGGCTGCGTTTACCGCCCTTACATTATCCTTCCCGTTGATCCGGATATTTTCGGTGAGCATGTGGAAATTAAGCGGATCCGGCTCAAAGGCATAAAGTTCGGCGGTAGCAGGGGCATGAAGCGTAACGCTGTACCACCCGATGTTGGCGCCGATATCAAGAATAATGTCGTTGGGTGAAAAACGTACGTGGTCCCTTAGGTAGTTATTGATATAATCTTCGGAATAAACGCCCGAACGGTAATATATGTCGCGCCCTACCGAGTCGGCCGTATAAAAACGGAAGTAGGCATTGTATTTAGAGGCATAGGCGGTAAGGGTTTTCTTACCGAGCAGGAACCGGTAAATAAAATGCTTGATCCGGCTGAAAAGTAGCTTTGGTTTTCGCAAATCAATCTTTTTGGGGGGCGGTTGGGGGAAAAAGAAGCCGGCTCTTTCCGGAGCCGGTTTGCAAAATTAAATAGAAACGTTGAAATCTCTCAAGGCATCGTTCAGCGAGGTTTTCAGGTCGGTACTGGCCTTGCGTTGCCCGATGATCAGCGCACAGGGCACACCGTACTCTCCTGCCGGGAATTTCTTGTTGTAGGTGCCGGGAATCACCACACTGCGTGCCGGAATCCTTCCCTTCAGCTCAACGGGCTCCGGCCCCGTAACATCAATGATTTTGGTAGACTTGGTGAGCACCACATTGGCACCCAGTACCGCCTCCTTTTCCACAATCACGCCTTCCACCACAATAGAACGGGAGCCCAGGAAGGCACCGTCTTCGATGATTACCGGACTTGCCTGCAGGGGCTCGAGCACACCTCCGATACCAACGCCACCGCTCAGGTGAACCCCCTTACCGATCTGCGCGCAGCTGCCCACAGTAGCCCAGGTATCCACCATGGTACCCTCGTCAACATAGGCACCAATGTTTACATAGGAGGGCATCAGTACCACATTTTTTGCGAGATAGGCGCCGTAACGTGCGGTGGCGGGAGGAACAGCCCGAACACCGAGTTCACGGTAATCCTTCTTCAGCAGCATTTTATCATAAAATTCGAAAGGCTCAACCTCCCAGGTCTGCATTTGTTGAGTTCCGAAATACAGCAGAATAGCCTGTTTCACCCATTCGTTTACAACCCACCCATTTTCGGAAGGGCTGGCCACACGCAAGCGTCCCTTATCCACTTCTTCAATAACGGCCCTTACAGCTTCGATATATTTATCTTCCTTAATAAGTTCCCGGTTAGCCCAGGCTTCAAGTATCAAATCTTTCAGTTCCATGATTAGTGATAAATTTTGGCGAAAATAACGCATGCAGCTAATTTGCACCTGAAATTTTTATACATGCATATCGGATTCGACGCCAAGAGAGCTTATCAGAACGGGACAGGGCTGGGCCACTACAGCCGTACCCTAATCCGCTCCCTTGCAGAATATTTTCCGGAAAACCGCTACACGCTATTTGCCCCGAAGGAAACCGACCGCTTCAACGTGTCGCAGTACCCCGGTATGCAACTGGTGACACCCACACGCTTTCCCGACGCCCTGCTCCGATCGCTCTGGCGCAGCCGCAGGGTTACCCGCGATCTCCGCGAACGGGGAATCAACCTCTACCATGGCCTCAGCCATGAAATCCCCGTTGGCATCCGCGAAACCGGTATCCGTTCCGTGGTTACGGTTCACGACCTGATCTTTGAACGCTACCCGCATCAATACAAAACAGCCGATATCTGGATCCATCGCCACAAGATCAAGTACGCCTGCCGAAATGCCGATAAGGTAATCGCCATCAGTGCGCAAACCCGCGACGACCTGATCGGCTTCTATCAGGTGCCGGCCGACAAGATAGAAATATGCTATCAAAGCTGCAACCCGGCATTCGGCATTCCTGTGGGTGAAGAAACGATCCGCAGCATCAAAAAGAAATACGGACTACCGGAAACCTATTTTCTGTATGTGGGATCGATCATTGAAAGAAAAAACCTGCTCGGCATCTGCCAGGCCATCCATATTCTGAAAGACAAACTTCATATTCCCCTTGTGGCGATCGGTCAGGGCTCGGCTTATAAAGAAAAAGTAAATGCCTATATCCGTGAACACAAGCTGGAAGACCGGATCATACTGATGTCCGACAATGAAGCGGCCAGACACTCGCCAACTTTCCGAAATGCGGAAGATTTTCCGGCGATCTATCAGGGCGCACTGGCCATGATTTACCCTTCTACCTTCGAAGGCTTTGGAATTCCCGTACTGGAAGCCCTGCTGGCCAAACTCCCGGCCATCACCTCCAATATATCCTGCCTGCCGGAAACCGGAGGCAATGCCGCCTACTATGTCGACCCCTATAGTCCGCAATCAATGGCCGATGCACTCGAGGCGGTGGGTACGAACCCGCAGCTGCGTGCCGACATGATTGAAAAAGGTATTGCCCATGCTGCCGGCTTTTCCCCGAAGGCCTGTGCCGAGGCCGTTAATAAGGTATATCAATCTATACTATGACCGATTTTTCTGAAGATATTGAAAAAGCGCTCGAGGTGCTCCGCAACGGTGGTACCATCCTCTACCCCACGGATACCGTATGGGGCCTCGGCTGCGACGCCACCAATCCGGAAGCGGTGGATAAAATTTTTGCGTTGAAGCAAAGACCACCACAGAAATCCTGTATACTTCTTCTGGCCGACCGCCGCGATCTTCTGCAATATGTTACGGCATTGGACCTTTCCGTGTTCGAGTACCTGGAAAATGTGACGAAGCCAACCACGGTTATCTATCCCGATGTTACCGGTGTTGCGGAAAACCTCATCAGCGAAGACGGAACGGTAGCGTTCCGCGTGGTGGATGAACCTTTCTGCAAACATCTGATCAAAAGATTCCGGAAGCCCATCGTTTCCACTTCGGCCAATATTTCCGGAGCCCCCACACCCGCCAACTTCGGAGAAATAGGTCCGGAAATCCGCAACGGCGTTGATTATACCGTTGGCTACAGACAGGATGATAACAGCATAAGGGAACCGTCCGCCATCGTCCGCTGGAGTGCCGACGGTGATCATATCGTTATACGTTCCTGAACAATTAGTATTTTTGCCGGTCTATGGATATCCGGTGTACAGAAAGGGAGCTTTTTATTTTCAAGAAAATAGCCGCAGCAGCCGCAGAATTGCAGATGCCCTGTTATCTTATCGGGGGCTTTGTTCGGGATAAACTACTGGAACGCCCCACAAAGGACGCGGATATTGTATGTGTGGGAGACGGCATCGAACTTGCCCATAAGGTGGCACAACGTTTTAATCCGGTTCCGCCGGTTGCCTTCTTCAAAACCTTCGGAACGGCACAGATCAAGCTCGACAATTTCGAAATTGAATTTGTAGGCGCCCGAAAGGAAAGCTACCGCGAAACATCCCGAAACCCCGAAGTAACCCCCGGAACACTTACAGATGACCAGCTGCGCCGGGACTTCACCATCAATGCGCTGGCCATAAGTCTGAATCCCGACGATTACGGTACATTACTCGATCCCTTCAATGGAATCCGCGATCTGGCGCTGAAAACCATCAAAACACCCCTGGAGCCCTCAAAGACCTTCAGCGATGATCCCCTCCGAATGATGCGGGCTATCCGCTTTGCATCGCAGCTCGGGTTTACCATCGAACAGGATACATTCGACGCCATCCGTATTAACGCATCGAGGATCTCCATTGTTTCGCAGGAGCGTATCACCGACGAATTCAACAAGATCCTTCTGAGCAAAAAACCCTCCGTTGGGCTGGACCTGCTTTTCCGGAGCGGATTAATGGATCTTATCTTCCCCCAGCTGAGCGATCTCGCCGGGGCGGAAATTATCGACGGCAAGGGACACAAGGATAATTTTTACCATACCCTTCAGGTGGTGGATAATATTTCCGTCCACACCAAGGACCTCTGGCTCCGTTGGGCCGCACTGTTGCACGATATCGGAAAGCCCGCGACCAAAAGATTTGAGGAAGGGCATGGATGGACCTTTCACGGGCACGAAATTGTAGGCGGAAAAATGGTTCCCCGCATTTTTGCGAAACTGAAACTTCCGCAGAATGAACATATGCGTTTTGTCCGGAAGCTGGTTGAACTCCATCTTCGCCCGATTTCGCTGACAAAGGAAAACATTACGGACTCGGCGATCCGCCGCCTGTTGTTTGATGCCGGCGATGATCTGGAAGCACTGATGATGCTATGCAGTGCGGACATTACCTCGAAAAATAAGCTGAAGGTCCGACGCTACCTCGCCAATTTTGAGCTGGTAAAGCAAAGGCTCCGCGAGGTGGAAGAGAAAGACAGAATCCGGAACTGGCAACCGCCGATTTCCGGAGAACTGATTATGAACACCTTTGCCCTTCCTCCGGGCAAACAGGTGGGCGATCTCAAAAACCTGATCCGCGAAGCTATTCTGGATGGCATCATTGAAAACAATTACGATGAAGCCTACCGGTTTATGATTGAGAAAGCGGCTGAAATGAACCTCACCCCGGTTAAACAGCCCGATTAAGCCAACTTCACCGTATTTGTTTATATTTGATCTTTCAGAAACCATACTTACAAACTCATGGCTGTATTAAAATTCAGGGCTTATTTCGAAGAAGATGACAGTATTTACAGGGACATTGTGATCAAGCACACACAAACCTTCCATCAACTGCACCTTGCGATCCTGAAATCCTTTGAATTCGATTCAAAACACGCCGCCACCTTTTATCGCAGCAACGATAACTGGCAGCGCGGGCGAGAAATTTCCCTGGAGAAATACGACAAAGCCTACAAAGCGGAACCGCTGATCATGGCCGAAACGGCAATCGGCTCCGAGATCAGGGATCCGAACCAGAAATTTATTTACGTTTACGATTTTAACCGGCTCTGGACCTTCCTGGTCGAACTCATCGGCGTTTCCAAGGAAGAGAGTTCCAAAATCGAATACCCCTCCGTTTCCCGCTCGGAAGGGATCGCCCCCAGCCAGTACGGTACCAAAAGCCTGCTCGGCGACAAATTCGTGGATGTTGAAGAAAAATACGATCTCGGCAAGGAGCGCGAGGGATTTGGTGAAGAAGGAGAAGACGGCGACTCCGACGATGAGGCGGACGAGTTTCAACAGGACGAGACCGGCGACGATTATTAGTACCAGTGAGTAAACCTACGGTAATATTTGTCTGCGGCCCCACAGCCTCGGGAAAAACGGCCTGGGCCATACAGATTGCACAGCATCTGAACACCGTCATTCTTTCGGCCGATTCCCGGCAATGCTACCGCGAACTGAATATCGGCGTGGCGCGCCCCAGCCCGCAAGAACTGGAAGCCGTACCGCACTATTTTATCGCCTCCCATTCTGTTACCGACGAGCTGAATGCCGCCTGGTACGAAGAATACGCACTGAAAACCGCCATGGAAGTCTTCAAATCCCACCCATACCTCGTTGTTGTGGGCGGAACCGGCCTGTATATCAACGCCTTCCGGGATGGACTCGATGCAATTCCGCCCATTGAGCCCGCAATCCGGGAAGAAATCCGCAATGCCTACGCGCAGCGGGGCATGGAATGGCTCCGCGAAGCCGTAAAACAGGCCGATCCTGTCTATTTTGAGACCGGGGAGACCGAGAACCCCCAACGCATGATGAGGGCCCTGGAAGTGGCGAAAAGCACCGGAAAATCGATCCGCAGTTTCCAGACTTCCCAAACGGCTGAAAGGCCTTTCAACAGCATTTCCATTGCTCCGGATTGGCCCCGGGACATCCTTTATGACCGGATCAATACCCGGGTCGACCAAATGGTGGACGCCGGACTCGAAGGGGAAGTACGCTCCCTACTCCCCTTTAAACACTTGAACGCCCTGCAAACCGTCGGATACAGCGAGTTTTTTGATTATTTCGACGGAAAGATTTCCCGCGAAGAAGCTATTGAAAAAATCAAGCAACACACCCGGCAATACGCCAAACGTCAGCTTACCTGGTTCCGACGAGACGCTTCCGTACGGTGGATCCAACCCGATCAGGCCGGTCGGGTTCCGGAAATTTTGAATATAAATTAAACCCGAAGCGTATTCCGAATCATTACAGGCAATTACCCATAATTCGAAAAACAATACGCGCTTTTTTATTATCTACCACAGCCTTTTGGGCACTTCTTTCGGTACACTATCGCCTTGTAATAAGTGTAATTACTTAATGTTTTTTAAAATTATAATGGATTTGGCCCAAAAATTGCTACAGATTGGCATCAACATTCCATGAAAGGCCGAACTTTATCCTGTCAAAAGACAATATCCATATTTAAGGCCTGTCCAATGCCTGAAAAATAGTGTCCAATTATCCAATGTAAAAGCTAGAGCCCGTACTCTGCACATCTAAGCATTAAAGGCATTTCCCCGTTTTTCGTAACGGGGATTTTCTTTTTTAAGGGCTTAGATTTGCATCTCACCGCAGTCCAAGAGAACATGCCTACTACCAAGATCAAAAGAAGTTACCGGAAAGTTCGGTACGTATTGTACAAAGAAACGCTGATATCCCCCCTCGATCACCTGATTACCTTCCTCGGCGCCTTCTGCGGAATTGGTGTGGTTGGATTGATAAACAGTAAATATTTTGTCTTAAACGATAATTTATTCCTTATTGGTTCCTTTGGAGCCTCATCCGTGCTCGTTTATGGCATTGCGAACAGCCCTCTCGCCCAGCCGCGAAACCTGATCGGCGGGCACCTGTTCAGTGCACTGGTTGGGGTAACCGCCTATAAGCTCATTCCCAACGAAGCCTGGCTGGCCTGCGCGCTTGCCGTGTCCCTGTCGATCGTTGTGATGCAGATCACCAAAACCCTGCATCCGCCCGGTGGAGCCACGGCACTGATTGCCGTTATCGGGAGCGAAAAAATCAAAAATCTCGGATACCTGTACGTACTCAGCCCTGTGCTTACGGGCGTGCTGATACTGCTGGTATTTGCCTATATCTTTAACAATCTCACCAAACTCCGCCATTACCCGGCACGTCTTCTGGGTATCGGCTTTCCACGTATCAAAATAAAAAACCGCCGATATGAAAAAAGCGATTACAGACAGAACTGATATCACCCTGCTGGTAGAGTCGTTCTACACCCGGGTGAAAAAAGATGATCTTATCGGCCCGATTTTTCAAAATACTGAAAATTTCTCCTGGGAAACCCATATCCCGATCATGATTGATTTCTGGGAAACCATCCTGCTCGGCGCCGGCAGCTATCGGGGCAATACCATTTCCAAACATATTGAACTGAACCGACGTCATCCCCTCACCAATGATCATTTTGACCGGTGGAAGTCGCTGTTTTACGAAACCCTCGACGAATTATTCGAAGGAGATAAAGTAGCCGAAGCCAAAAAAAGGGCGGAATTGATGGCCGGTCTGATGTTGTATAAGATCGGAGAAAGTATGAAGAAAGGATTTATTCAGTAAGCGAAAAACATGAAGAAGGAAAAAATCGACCCGAATCTCAACTACCCTATTTTTATTGCAAAAAGCAAAATCTCCGGCAAGGGTGCATTTGCCGGCTGTTCCATACCGGCACGCAAAAAGCTGGGCAATATGGGCGGCGAAATCATTCCCTATCGCGAAGTTCGCAATCGGATAAAAAATCAGGCACCCCATGAATTGTGCATGGTGGAGTTCAACAACGACCCCGTTGCCCTGGACGCCAGCGTGAACCGAAATGCATTAAGCTACATCAATCACTCCTGCCAGCCGAATACCTATATGCGTCGGGCATTCCGCAAGGTTGAGTTTTATACGTTGAGAAAGATCCGTAAGGGCGAGGAACTGAGCTGCGACTATGGAGAAACCCATCACGATGGCCAACTCCCCTGCCGATGCGGCGCACCGAATTGCAGAGGTTTTCTGTAAAAAGGAACCCCGACACGACTATCGGGGTTTCACCAAAACTAACTGCTTATGAGAATCAGTTTTGAAGGTATCTCACTGTTTTATGGGTCAAAGGTACACCGTCGCATAAAATCTCTATCACGCGTTTTCACCCCTTTTTTTTCGTTAATTAACGGAGGGATTTTCCGATACATGCCTGTCTTTTGAGGATAAAGAAACCCATCAGGGACCTGATGGGTTTACCAAAACTGACTGCTTTGCTGAAAAAACTTGTATTACCGTGTGGGGCAAAGCTACTCCGGTACAGCGGTGTACACAATACTACTTTCCGGTAGTTCTTGAAGTAGCCGTATCCGACTAACGGAAGCCGTCGGCGGTATAGGATGCTCACCCCATTGTCGAGGAATAAATCAAAAAAGAAAGGCTGTCTGCAGTTCCATCATCACAGCTCTGAACATACCTTCCTGCTAGCTTTTTTTCCTGAGGATGGCCTCGATCCGCTCATCGGGAATGAGGGGAACCACATTCACCAGTTTTATTTTTTTGAAATCCGGATGTTCGGCGTTGATGACGTAATTGAAGGATTGGGGGAGTACGGCAGAGGGGACCTTGAGCAGGGGCGTTTTACCCAGCTCGTACCAGGTGTTGCCGAGAGGCTGGCAGAGTCCGTAATGGCGGAAATCGCGCCATCCACTTACGAGCGATTCTTCCCGGATGGTAGTAACCTTAAGGGAATCAGGAATATCGATGACCATAATCCGGAAATCGTTGTTGAATCCTACCCCCTGACGGCGTACCATATTTTCCAGCAGGGCCAGGGCTACGGACTCGGCGCAGTAGATTACTTTTTTGCCGCTGCCATTCCAACGGCCCGGCAATCCGGGTGCTATTAGGCCCCGGGAAAAATCCTTGTGTGTTATGCGGAAACAGAGCATGGCAGGGCAAACGGAATTAAATAACGTATCCGTAGGAAAGCCTGTCCAGCTCTTCGGTTACAAGATCCACGCCACCGGGCGTGATCAGCCAATCGAGTGGAGCTTCCTTCGAATCCCAGAAGGGCTTCTGAAGCCAGTAGTTGAACTCCTGGACGTTTCCAAAAACATGTTCTCCCTTTTCAAATAGGGCTATCAGCTTGAGCAGATGTTCGCTCTGAACGGGATCCAGGGCTTTTTTCTTTTCCCGGTAATTGCTGATGGTGCGCGCAGAAACGTTGATCAGGCTGGCCAGCCGGCTTTCGGGAAGATCAGCCGCCGCCGCAAAGTCATAGAACAACTTGGGCTGCACACCTTTTCTTGCCGAATAGGCAATGGATAAACGACTTTTCAGATCAACCTGTTTGGACAGCTTGCTGAACGGAGAATCCGGGCGAATTTTTTCTGCTGCTTCAGACATTGGTACTGCTTTCCGTAAAGATAGGAATTTTTTCCTGATTTTTAGGAAATTTTTCCAATCATGGAATCATTACCGAAAACGGAACGGTTGCGGGCGGCATACATTGATGATCATTACAAACCATATATTCCACGGTACCGGTAAGTTTGGTCCGGGCCTTGCCCCGCAGTTTCACCTTTTGGGAAAAGCTGACGGGACCCTTGAAATAGTGTGCCGTAAGACCGGTATGCGGATCTTTCTGCGTCACGATCTTCCCCGTTTCGGTCGTCTTTCCTTCCTGAATCAGCAACGGATTGGACCGGAAACTGAATTTTGTAGGCTGCCCCACGCCCTCAGGACTGTTCAGCGAATAAATATGCCAGGGTGCCTCCACGGTAGGCGTTATGACAATTTCGTAGGTGTTCGGTCCGAGGGTACGGGTGGAGAATTTCCAGCTGACATGTTCACCGGACTGCGCAAACAACGCGGTGGATGTGAGCCATACGGAGAGAAAAAGTAGTAGTGTTTTCATACCAAAAAGTTAGGGCCTGGAGACCGGAAAACCAAGGCCGCCAAACCCTTATAGCAATTATTTAACAGAGACTATTGATTTTGACCAGCTGCCTTTTCAGCGGCTGCCGCTTCCTTTTTTTCGCGTTTTGCTTTTTTGCGGAAGAATCCGCGGAACAGGAAATTGTGCTGGAGCGCTTCCATATTTTCATCGAGCTTGGCACTTCCGGCGTTCAGATTTTTCATCAGTTCCTTGATTTCCTGAGCGGTGGCTTCATCGTTGAGCAATACGCCTGCAGGACTGTTTCTGCTGTTCAGCTTTTCATTCAACGAGGCTGTAGCCAGTTTCAGGTTTTCGGTGATATCGCTGGCCGAAGTAGTTGCTTCACGAAGCTGGGCGGTTGCCTCATCGATATTTTTCATGATCGCCGTATCACGGATAAGATCATGCGTAAACGTACCCGGCTTGTCGAGCATGGCAATATAATTGGAAAGACCATTGGTCAGCTTTTCAGCATTGGCGGCAGAAGCCCGGAAATGCGCGAGGGTATTGTTCAGCTGAAGATAGAGGGAAGAGTCTTTCAGCATGGCACCGAGAGTTCCCTCTCCCGCTGCGAGGCGGCCTGTAATAACCTTCAGATTTTCGGTTATGCCTACGAGGTTTTGGTTATTGTCCTGAAGAGTTGCCATCATATCGTCGGTGCTTACGGCCTTTCTTACCTGGAGCATGTCGCCATCCTTTACCTCGGGAGCCTGTGGTGTACCGCCGTAGATCACCACAATTTTATTTCCGATCAAGCCATCGGTACCGATTTTAGCGTAGGCATCCTGGCGGATAAAGTCTCTCACCTTTTCTTCTACGCTAACACTTACCAGCACTTTTCCGTTTTCGCCGAAGGTGACGTTTTTCACTACCCCGACCTTCACTCCGGAGTACCAAACATTGTTTCCCTTCTGCAGTCCACCCACATCGTCAAACTCAGCACGCAGGGTAAGAGCGCTCACAAAAGTCTTTTTCTGTCCGGTGAGCGTAAGGATTGTCGCAACGAGAATCAGTAGTCCTACGACAATAAAGATTCCAACGATAACTGCACGCTTATTTCTGGTAGCTTCCATCAGTCAATAAAATTATAATCATAAAAACTTTTAATACGCTCATCGGGCAGGGCGAAGATATCATCAAAACTTCCGGTCCGGTGGAAATTTCCGTCCAGCAGTACCGCGATCCTGTCGCCCGTGGATTTGGCGCAGGTAAGATCGTGGGTGATGATGATTGAAGAAGTATGGTAACGCTCCTGTACTTCGTTGATCAGGTTATTGATTTCCATGCTGGTGATGGGATCAAGCCCGGCAGTAGGCTCGTCGTACAGCATAATTTCCGGCTTCATGATCAGGGTACGTGCGATACCGATCCTTTTTTTCTGACCACCCGAAAGTTCGGCAGGATACTGGTTGATGGCGGAAAGCAGCCCTACCGAGTCGAGGATTTCTTCGGTTGAACGCTGAATTTCCCGGCGGCCGGGATTCTCCGGGCTCCGCAACAGGGGGAAAGCCAGATTTTCCGCAACGGTCATACTATCGTACAATGCACTGTTCTGAAAGGAAAACCCGATTTTTCTGCGCAGGTCGCGCAGTTCGCGATCGGTGAGCAGTTCTACTTCCTTGCCCAAAACATTTACCCGTCCTGCATCGGGACGAAGCAGTCCGACAATGATTTTTATAAGAACCGATTTTCCGGTACCGGATCTTCCCAGTACCACGAGGTTTTCGCCGTGGAAGACATCGATGTCTACACCGCGCAATACCTCATTCGACCCGAAAGACTTTTTAAGTCCGGAAATGGAAATTACTTTTTTGTTATAATCGATATGTGGCGAGGTCTTCTTCATGTCATCTGAGCCAGTTGGTGATTTGAACCAGTAGAATTTCTTCGATGAATATCAGGAACATCGATACAACCACGGCGGTATTCGCCGCCTTACCTACGCCCTGGGTACCGTTGCGGGCATTATATCCCTGATAGCAGCCCACCATTCCGATGGTAAAGCCATATACCAGCGATTTTACGACCGAAGAGCCGATATCGAGATAGCTGATTTTTTCGAAAGCCCGTTCCAGAAATACGGGAAGGGTGGTGAGTTCATTCTGGTGAATATTGATAAATCCACCGAGCATTCCGAGGAAGCCCGAATAGCACATCAGCACCGGCATCATCAATGTGGTGGCCAGCACCCGGGTGACCACCAGAAACTTAAAAGGGTTGGTAGCGGAAACTTCCATGGCGTCGATCTGCTCGGTTACGCGCATGGATCCGAGTTCGGCTCCGATATTGGACCCCACCTTACCTGCAGCAATAAGCGCGGTTACCAGAGGAGCCAGCGCACGCAGAATGGCGATGGAAATCAGTGAAGGAAGCCAGGATGTGGCGCCGAATTCCGCAAGAGAGGGCCGCGACTGTTTGGTAAAAACAATACCGGTTACAAAACCGGTGAGGGTTATCAGGGCGAGTGACTTATACCCCACGTGATAACACTGGCGAATCACTTCCTGCCATTCGTAGGGGGGAAGAAATACCTCCTTAAAAAAGCGCTTTACAAACTGGTAAATGGCATTGATCTCAAGAAAGAACGCGTCTAACCGTCTGGATATCACATAAGATCGCCCATTTGCCTTTTCTTGCTTGTCTTTTTCCTTCATGAATTGTTTATACTTAAACCCTGATCCCAAAAAACTGTGCCAGTCGGAATCAGGAGAGGGCGTAAAAATAAGCAATCTTGCTGCTTTTCCCGGAAAAGACAGATCAAATTCTCGTTTCCACTATCAAAACCCGGCAGTATCCGGTCCTCCATAAACCCTCCCTGAGCTGGTACTCTCGCGGTTTTTAGCGATATTTGTACATTTTAAACCTTTTTGATTTGAGCGTCGACGTTTACCTGATTACGCCTCCCTTTACGCAGTTGAATACACCCTATCCGGCAACCGCGTACCTGAAAGGCTTCCTCAACACCCGGAATATCTCTTCGTTTCAGGCCGACCTCGGCATCGAAGTCACCCTGGCGATTTTTTCCCGTTCCGGGCTCCAGAAAATCTTCGACGCCGCCGAACAATATACCGGCGTCCTTTCAGAAAACGCGCAACGGATCATTGCCCTTAAGGAAGATTATATTGAAACCGTAGACGCCGCCGTTTCCTTTCTTCAGGGAAAAGCACCTACCCTCGCCCACCGGATCAGCAACCGGAATTTTCTTCCGGAAGCCTCAAGGTTCAGCCAGCTCGACGATCTGGAATGGGCTTTTGGTGCGATGGGGATGCAGGACAGAGCCAAACATCTCGCCACCATGTATCTGGAGGATCTTGCAGACCTGATCCGGGAATGTGTGGATCCGCATTTCGGATTCAGCCGTTATGCCGAACGGCTCGGCCGATCGGCGAATAGTTTCGATGAGCTTTACGCCGAATTATCCGGCCCCCTTTCTTATATTGACGTTGTTTTGCTCGAACATCTTGCGGCATCGGTAAACCGATTACAGCCCAAACTGGTCGCCCTTTCGGTTCCCTTCCCCGGTAACCTGTACACCGCTTTCCGCTGTGCGCAATGGATCCGCCAAAACCACCCCGACGTAAAATTGGTGATGGGTGGAGGTTTCGCCAATACCGAACTTCGTTCACTCAGTGATCCCCGGGTCTTTGAATTCTTCCATTTCATTACCCTCGACGACGGCGAGGCTCCGATCGAAAACCTGGTTAAACACTGCCGGGGGGAAATCGGACAGGAGCAGTTGAAACGATGTTTTGTCCTGCTCAACGGTGTCGTAACCTTTATTGACAACCCCTCCTGCAGCGATTATAAACAGGGTCAGGTAGGCACCCCCGATTATTCGGACCTGCTGCTCGACCAATATATTTCCGCCATCGAAATCGTCAATCCCATGCACAGCCTTTGGAGCGACGGACGATGGAACAAGCTGACCATGGCCCACGGCTGTTACTGGGGCAAATGCACGTTCTGCGATATTTCACTGGACTATATCCGTCGTTACGAACCGCTCACCGCATCCATTCTCTGTGATCGGATGGAAGAAATGATTGCGCAAACCGGGCAGACGGGCTTTCATTTTGTAGACGAAGCAGCCCCCCCGGCCCTCATGCGGGCACTGGCCCTGGAAATTATCCGGCGTCGGTTGAAGGTGAGCTGGTGGACCAATATCCGTTTTGAAAAAAGCTTTACCCGCGATCTCTGTCTGCTCCTCCGTGAATCGGGCTGTATTGCCGTTTCCGGTGGCCTGGAAGTAGCGTCCGACCGTTTGCTGCAACTGATTCAAAAAGGGATCACCGTTGCGCAGGTAGCCCGGGTGAATAAAAACTTCAGCGATGCCGGCATCATGGTCCATGCCTATCTCATGTACGGCTTCCCCACGCAGACGGCACAGGAAACCATCGACTCGCTGGAGATGGTGCGGCAAATGTTCCAAGCCGAGGTATTGCAATCAGCCTTCTGGCATCAGTTTACGATGACGGCACACAGTCCCATCGGATTGGATCCGGACGCTTTCAAGGTGAAGAAAGAAACAGCGTTGATAGGCAGCTTCGCCAATAACGACATTGTTCATATTGATCCCACAGGCGCCGATCACGAAAGTTTCGGATTTGGGTTGAAGAAATCGCTGCTGAACTATATGCACGGCGCCTGTCTGGATTATCCGCTGCAGAAATGGTTTGATTTTAAGGTGCCGAAAACCAGCATCCAAGCCGATTATATACAGAGTGCCCTTCGGGCTACCGAATATGTTTCGGCAAAACCCACCACTCGTGTGGTTTGGCTGGGAAAACAACCCTTATTCGAAATTTCCGTAAAATCAAAAAAGGGCAATCAATGGGAAGTGGCTTCAGTCACCTTCCGCAACCGAAAGGAAACCCTGAACATTAAGGTGGACGTTGCACAGGGGGAATGGCTGACGAAAATCCTTGCCGAAATTTCATCCAACCCCGACAAGACCTACACCCTTAAAGAGGTTAAAGAGAACTACGAGGCCGCCGGATTGGAAGATTTTGAATTGTTCTGGGATAATAAACCCGTGAATAATTTGTACAGGTTCGGATTGTTGCATTTGTAGGAGCAAGGCATGCCTTGCTCCTACAAATGCCTTGCACCTACAAATGCCACTATTCCCCGAACAATTCGGCCAATTTTTTATTCAGCATTTCACCACGCAGGTCTTTGGCGATGATTTTGCCGCTGGGATCAACCAGGAGGGTACTGGGGATACCCATGATACCGTAATAGGTAGACACTTCGTTTTTCCAGCCTTTCAGATCGGAAACCTGGGTCCAGGGCAAACCGTCATCGGCTATCGCTTTTTTCCAGCGTTCGGCGTTGTCGTCGAGAGAAACGCCCAGAACGGTGAAGTTTTTGTTTTTATACTTATTGTAGGCTTTCAGTACATTGGGGTTTTCGGCACGACAGGGGCCACACCAGCTCGCCCAGAAGTCGACCAGTACATATTTCCCCCTGAAATCCGCAAAGCGAACCGGTTTGCCTTCGGTATCGTTTTGAGTAAAATCCAGCATCTGCTCACCGATCATACTGCGCTTCAGCACATTCAGGCGTTCGGCAAGACGTTTCCCTCCTTCGCCGGCTTTTACCTGATCGCCCAGGAGATCGTACGCCTTCCTAACGTTGGTATACTCACCCATTTGCGCGCGCTCGGTGACCAAGTGAAGGCTAAGCGGGCTGTTGGGATGTGCGGCAATGTATTTGTCGGCACGCTCCCGTTTTGCTTTTCTGAGTTCCGCATATTTCTCTTCAAGCTTTGCCTGCTCTTCTTTCGACACTTTTCCCCAATTCTTAAAAAGGTCATCTTCCTGATCGGTAATATCCTTGAGCGATTGCTGATAGGCATCGTACTCGTCCTGGAATTTCGAGCCCGAAATTTTCAGACGATGCAGTGAGTCGGCCGTTCCGGTAATTTTTATATCGCCGCTCTGCGCATAAAATTCAGCATACCGTTGCGGAAAAGCGATCATCACTCTTTGCGGTTCCTTCATGGTGGTCGACCAGGTAAATTTTCCGTCTATCGTTCGTACCGTATCCACTTTGGATTCTGAACCTACGTTATAAATAAACGCGATTTCCCCGTCCGGCAATTTGTCGATACTACCGGATACAGTTACCTTCTGCGCGAAAAGCGCGCCCGGACATGCGATTGCTGTAACAACAGCGAGGTGTTTAAATTTCATATTTTGGTTGTATAGCTTCCGAAGATTTCTGCGAGCTTCTTATCCATCGCTTCGTCACTTTCTCCCCCACCGCCGTAACGTCCAATGATCATACCATTCGGGTCGATCAGGATTTTGGTGGGCAACGAATGTATTCCATACGCTTCTGATCGGTCTTCCGATCGGTCGAACCCTCCATCCGAGGTTCGTTTCAATCCACGCAGTACATGTTTCCAAACACCGATTTTATCTTTCGCAACAGCTTTTTTCCAGGCATCCGGATTGCCATCGTCGTCGGATATACCGATGATCTCAAATCCTTTCAACTTATATTTTGCATAAAGTTTAAGCAGGTGTGGATTTCCGGCACGACAGGGCACGCACCAACTTGCCCAGAAATCGAGCAGGACATATTTACCTCTGAAATCGCTAAGTTTTAAGGGCTTCCCGTCAATCCCCATACCGGAAAACTCGGTGGCCATACTTCCCGGAGAACCGGACTTCAGTTTGGCGATTTCCAGGCAAAGCTCGTTGCCATAAGCCGACTTCTGCACGGCTTCTCCCATGCGATCGTACATAGCCTGTGCCGAGTCAACAGACATTTCGTTTACGTAATAGCGGGCCAGACTTGCGGTCACAAAGGATTGCGGGTTGTTCCGCATGTAGTCCAGTGTAATCTGTCTTTTCTCGTCATAAAACGACATCAGCGCTTCACGGGCAGCATAAGCTTTGGCTTTGAGAACAGCCAATTCCGTTTCGCCTTTCCTGGCCCGTGAAGCGTCCATATAGCGATTATTTTCCAGCTCGTATTTTTTCTCAAACGGCGCTGCCCGCCTGTCTACATCCACAAACAGTTTCTGCATTTCGGTATACTCATCATGCGTTCTGGATCCCTTTACCACCAGGGCTTTAGGATTGTCGACAGAAGCTTCGACCGTAACATCTCCGGGATCAACAAAGAACCTTAGATAAACCGGCGCTTTTGTTGTGGCGGAAATAGCCGCCAGCCCAAGTTCCTGCGGATGGGCCAACGTGGCTTTGTATTCGAAGGAACCACCAACAATTTTTACGCTGTCCTGCAGCATTTCACCCATTTCGTTGGTGATGAAAATTCGTACATAATCGGAAGAAACATCTCTGAGCGTACCTTTCAAGCGAAGTTCACCGCTGGTTTCGGGCGTAGGCTCACCCAGAAATTCGCGGAGTTTGTTTTCGAGCTGTTCGCCCCGGAGATTTTTTGCCAGGATGATGCCATCGGGACCAATCAGCAAATTTTGTGGGATCGAATGAATATCGTACAGGACACCGACTTCATTTTTCCATCCTTTCAAGTCGGAAACATGGGTCCAGGTCAGTCCATCGTCGTGGATCGCTTTTAACCATTTATCGTGAGCACCGGGATTATCGAAGGAGACGCCGAGTACGGTAAACCCTTTGTTCCGGTATTTTTTAAAGGCGGACACAACATGCGGGTTTTCGGCGCGGCAGGGCACACACCAACTGGCCCAGAAATCGACCAGCACATAGTTACCCCTGAAATCGGTCAGGGAAACCGGTTTGCCCGATGTATCGTTTTGGGTAAACACAGGAGCCGGTTGTCCAACGGCGGTAAGTTTAGCCATACGGAGCGTATGTGCCAGCTTTTGCCCCAGTCGGTTGTTTTTGGCCTCTTCGGTGAGCAGGTTCATCAGTGTCTCAGCCTCATCGTTGGTGAATTCGCGTGAGAGCTCGAACTGGAGCAGATACACACTTATCGGAGAGTTAACATGATTTTTAATCCAGTTGGCAGCGACGCTTTTTTCCGCTTTCGAAACCTCGTTTATCTGCGTGATTACTTCGGCCAGGGCAAGGGTATCCTTCTGTTTCTGAAGTTGTTCCGCCCTTTCATAAAGTGCTCTCTTGGTTTTGGCCACCGGGTCGGCCGCCAGCGCTTTTTTATAATCTTCGTAATCGGCCAAATATCGGGGGCCGGATAGCGTGGCCTTGGTGAAGCCCGGTCCCTTTCCGGTAATCTTTACTTCCCCCTTGTCCAGATAGGTCATGAGAAAATTGCCGTTGTTGTAATCCTTTCCGATGCGGAAGGTATAGACGTTGCCCTCTCCGGGAGGGACGTCCAACCGGATTACAAATCCATTTTTTTTCGTAACAAAAGAGTCGGGAACAACTTGGTCAAATGTGGCCACATAAACCGGAAGCCCGGGCTCCAGCCCTTTGATATTTGCTTTTATGGTAAGGTTCTGCGCCTCGGCCATCCATCCGGAAATCAGCAGCAAGACGGCGCACAAAAATTGTTTCATGGAATGTTCATTTTTGATTGAAACCCATCAACGTCTGCAGACGCTGATGGGTTGGTAAACCGATTTATTTGCTGTAACCCGGGTTTTGATCGCCGATGGAACTGTTCTTCAGGAACTCGTTCCTGGGAATGGGCATAATATACTGATTTTTGCTCTGTAGAGTCGGTCGAATGGTCTGAACGGTTGCAAACGGTAGACGGAGAAGGGCAAACCAATCCTGACCGTCTTCGCAGAGCATATTGCGAACCGTCTCCTTGTAGATTTCCAGCAACATCTGATCACCGGTGGTCGCATTATTGAGCGCTGTAAAATCGGTTACACCCGCGCGCTCCATCACTTCCCTTACAAAGGGACGGGCATCGGACACGGAACCACCCGAACGGATAATCGCTTCTGCTCTAAGAAGATACATTTCCGTAAGGCGGAACATATAACCGACTTCTATCTGGCTACCAACGTATTTGGTAATCCCGAGCGCGCCTTCAATATCTCCCAATACCCAATTCTCCCGGGGATCTCCGGCAAGCATATCCGTCAGAGCATCGGTGGGAATATAACCGGGACCGTAGTAGATGTAGGTATCGCTTTTGTTTACCTGAGCCGGCATAGGTGTTGTGCCAAGAATTATTTCGTTGCTGCTCAGTCCCTTGCTGGCGAAAATATCCTGAAGGTTTCCTTCCAGGCTGAACGGCCCGTTTTCGATGACATCCTTGGTGAGGTTTACCACTTCGGCGTAGTCGCCGGGTGCACCACGGTTGATCAGAATTCTGGCCTTCAATGCCTTGGCTGCCCACTGCGACGCATAATAAGGTTCGTTGGTTTCAGGCGCATTGGCAATGGCAAAATCCACATCTTCAAGGATGAATGCGTAGCTGTCCGCAACCGAGCTGCGCGAAGCCGCAATGGTTGACGTGGTGACCGGAACCTTACGGAGCATGGCGCCATATTCGCTGTTCATATCCCAGAACTGGCCGTAGAAGGTTAACAGACGATGATGACCGTATGCGCGGAGAAAACGCGCTTCACCAAGAATCTCCTTACGGCGTTGTTCGGTGATCTTTCCTGCAGGCAGTTCCTCTACTCCCTTGATCACGCTGTTGGCTGCGTTGATCAGGGTGTAGGATGCGGTCCATATAAGCGGAGCAGTATACCCTTCGGTGAAAATTGTGTTGAGTGTCGCTTCGCCCCCTCCGTAGGGATAATCGAGATAACCTGCGAGCCATGTTGGCAGGATTTCATGTGCATAGGAGGTTTGGGTGCTGGGCGTACCGCGGTCGTCGCCGGCTTCCGCAAAACGGTAATAGGCTCCATTCAGGGCTACTTCGGCGCCTTTCTGATCAAGAATAACGTTGCCGTCAACCTTGGATTGGTCGGGCAATGCGTTTAACTGTTTTTTGCAGGAATACTGTGAACCGATCAAACCTGCCATCAATATATAAACAAATAACTTTTTCATTTTCTTGGAATTTAACAGGTTTACAATCCGAAACGAATACCACCAACAAACATGCGGGTGGTGGGGAATGAGCTCACATCCCTACCACCGCCGATCACGCTTCCCGGGTCGTCGCTAACCTCAGGATCGAGTCCGGGATAGCTGGTAAGGGTAAACAGGTTGGTTGCCGAAAAATAAACCGATGCATCCCTGAATTTGATCTTTTGCAAAACCGTTTTCGGGACATTATAGGACAGGGTTATCGATTTCAGTTTGAGGTAAGAGGCATCGTAAACGCTTTCCTGAGACAGGAAATTCACCTGACCATAAAGCAAACGGGGTCTGTTGGAAGACGTATTGTCTGCTGAATAGTGGTCCAGGGTTCTCACACTTCTGTTCGCCAGATTATCGATGGAAAGACTGCTCACATCGTTCTGGTAAATCAGTTTGTTGCCGTAGGAGAAGGTCAACAGCGTCACCAGATTGAAACTTCCATAGCTGAAGGTATTGGTAAATCCTCCATAAAACTTCGGATAGGCGACACCGATAATATCCTGTTCCCAGAAGCCGGTGCTGTCCATTTTATAACTAAGATCGCCGTAGCTCAGATAGGGGCTGAAAATGGACCAATACGGAAATGCAGCCTTGAAATCTTCCAGTTGTTTTTCGGTTTTGATGACGCCGGTGGATACACGCCCATACAACAGTCCCAGGGGCTCCCCTTCCTTAACAATACTTGTACCGAGGTTAAGGGCGTCGCGATCGTTTGGATCGGAGAAAGGCCCTCCATCAATATTCAGCACTTTGGAAACATTCCGGGAAATATTCAGGGCAGAATTCCACTGGAATTTTTTGCCACGAACGATGTCCCCCCGCAGATCGAATTCAAGTCCGCGGTTGCGTACTTTAGCAATATTAAGGATTACGCTGCCATAGGCCGAACTTGGTGCAGTAGTGATGTTCAGGAGCAGACCGTCAGTCGTTTTCTCGTAGTAACCAAAGGTGCCGCGGAGACGTGCATTCAGGAAGGCAAAGTCCAGCCCGAGATCCTTCTGAAGGGTAGACTCCCACTTGATTTCGTCGTTTCCGAGCTGGGATGGAATCAGCGCATTGGTGCCCGCGTAGGCCACGGGCGTATAGAGCGTGCGCCACAGGTGATCACCGATGTTTTGGGTACCGGTTTTACCAATGCTGGCGCGGATCTTGATTTCATCGATCCATTGTGCATTGTTCAGGAATTTTTCTTCGGAGATGCGCCAGGCAACAGCTCCTGAAGGGAAATAACCGACCTGATTGCCCGGCCCGAATTTGGAAGAGGCATCGGAACGACCCGTGAAGGTGAAAAGATATCGGTCCTTCAGGGCATAGTTGGCTCTCAGATAGAACGACAGCAGGGAGTTTTGACTGGAAGGATCGCTACCCTTCACCGAAACCGGAACAGCGGCCGAGTTGAGATTGTTCAGGAAGTCATCATCCGGAAATCCTTTTCCGGTAGCCGAAAAGAAGCTGGCCTTGTAGTTTTCCCAGGAAGTACCACCAACGATGTTGAGACGGTTGTCTTCGTTAAACTCTCGGGTCCAGGTCAGGGTATTTTCGAAGAAAGCATTGGTGGAATTGCTGGACGACTGAGATCCCGTACCGCCTCCGGAGCTTTCACGACCATAAAAACCTCCGATATCAACATAGCTGGGAACATAGTTCAGCTGACGGTAGTTGTTGTAGTTTACGGAAACTACGGAACGGAATTTCAGGTCTTTCAGGAAATCGTATTCCGCAGCAATAGAGCCCAGCAAGCTGGTGGTTTTGGCCCGGTTGATTCCGGACGCCACCGCCAGCGGGTTCTGGAATCCCTGATAGGCTGTACTGATACGTCCCATATTGGAATAGGAGCCGTCTTCGTTGTACGGACTTTCGGTGGGAGGCGCATACAGCGCCTGTGTGTAAATTCCGTTGGTAATATTATTGGTGGAGAAACCATAGTCGAGGTTGGTCATCACCTTCAACTTATCGGTGATTTCGTTGTCGAGACTGATCTTACCGGAAATACGATTGAAGTCCGTTCCGATCAATACACCATCCTGACGGGTATAGGCCAGGGAAGTGTAGTACCTTGATCCCGTGCCGCCACCGCGTACCGCGATATCGGCATTTTGGCTGAAACCATTACGCAAAACAAGGGCGAGCCAATCGGTATCCGCCGTACCGAAGAAATTCGGGTCGTTAACGATTTGCGTGGCGGTTGCGTTTGGTGCCAAACCCACACGTGCACGTTCTTCGTTCAGCAGCTTTGCACCTTCTGTAAAGATCTTTTTATATTGTTCTGCATTCAATACTTTTTCCTTCAACGGAGTCGAAATACCGGCATAGTAGTTCCCTTCCAAAACAGGCTTCTGGTTGGTTTTGCCTCTTTTGGTGGTAATAATCACTACGCCGTTGGCAGCTTTCGAACCGTAGATGGCTGTAGCCGACGCGTCTTTCAGGATATCGATCGACTCAATATCGTTGATGTTCAGCCCGGCCAGGCTGTTGAGGCCACGGGAGAATGCTCCCGATACGCTGTTGTTGAAATCCTCCCCATAATAGGTTTCCACCGGGTTTACGATTTCAGCTGCGTTTTGAACATATCTGTTCTGAATGGTTACAGGAACACCATCGATAATATACAGCGGATCGTTTGACCCGAGTAGTGAGGCACCACCGCGGATGCGGATCCGGGCAACACCACCGGGCGCACCATCTGCCTGTACCACCTGAACACCGGCCGCCTTACCACTGAGCGCCTGGTCGATGCTGGTGAACGGAATATCCTTTACTTCGTTTACGTTAACGGACACCACCGAACCGGTAAGGTCACGACGTTTTGCGGTACCGTAACCGATAACTACGGAACCCGCCAGCTCGGTAGGCGACAGTTCCATCTGGATTTTTATCGCCGAAGAAACTGCACCTGCCCCAACAGTAAAGGTTTGACGCTTGTACCCGACGAAAGTAAATTCGAGAACATTCCCCGACTGACCGCCGATGGAAAAATTACCACCGGCGTCGGTAACCGTAGATTGTCCGCTGGCCCTGTTTTTTACCGTCACCCCTTCCATGGGTTTTCCCGATTCGTCCACAACAGTACCTCGCAGATCGGCCATTACTGCGGTAACCACATCTTTGAGGTTTTCAGAAACCGGTGCGGATTTGGGCTGAAGGACGATGATTTTATTTTCCACGGAGTACCAGGTAAGTGCCTGTCCGCGCAGACATTCGGCCAGGAATTTCTCTACAGGCACGTTTTTGACATCAATGGATACCGGTTTCGCGTTTTTCAACAATTCGCTGGTGTACACAAAATTATACCCGGTCTGACGACGCACTTCGCGGAAAATCTTCTCTAACGAAGCATTCTCCCTGGAAATGGTGACATTCTGAGCTACCCCCGTGGCGCTGAGCCGCAAGCAGGCAATGAGCATCAGAGCAGCTGTAAACTTCATAATCAGCAGTGTTTGGTAGATGGGTCTCCTGAATGGCAAGAGTTTCCCATGCAAAGTCATTTTCATACTTTTGCAGTGTTTGGTTTTTAAATTGTAAGTGTCCAAAGCTTTACATTTGCCGATCAAACAACCGGCCGGAGTGTTCGCAGCACGTCCGGCTTTTTGTTTTCCGGCAGGCCGGGGGCCATATCAATCCGCCCTCAGCACGGTTACTTTTTTATCTTCTATTTTAAACTTTACGCCGTTAGTTAACTCCAGTGTTTTGAGTACCGTAGACAGATTGGCATTCCGCGGAATCGTCCCGGAAAAATGCTGCTCCACCCTATCGGCATACTCAATGTCGATATCGTACCATCTCTTCAATTGATTCATTACCGTTTCGATATCGGCATCGTTAAACCAGAAAAGATCATTTTTCCAGCCGATCACTTCTTCCACGTCAACATCCTTCACCTGAATATCATACCCAACCTTGTGCTGAACCGCCTGTTGCCCGGGATTCAGCACAACCTGATAACCACTCTGCTCCGATGCAGGCCAGCCGGTTACCACCTTTCCTTCCGCCAATGTGGTTTTAACATGGGGTAAATCGTCGTAGGCAGTAATGTTAAACTGTGTACCCAGCACCCGAACCTCTGTTTTCCCGGTTTTTACGATAAAGGGAGCCTTACTATTGGCCGCGACATCAAAAAACACTTCGCCGCAGATGCTCACCAAACGTTCGTTTTCCGAAAACTCCACCGGGAAACGGATAGACGACTCGGCATTTAACCAAACCCGGCTTCCATCGGCCAACATCAGCGAATACTTTCTTCCGCGCGGAGTGGAAAGCGTATTGTAGGTGATCTCCTTCGCGGCAGAAGCGCCCCGGTAACTTAGCTGACCGCCGTTTTTCACTACTTCCACTTTAGATCCTGTCGGCAACCTGCCGTTTTCAACGCTGTCGAGCAGAATCCGCGTTCCGTCGTCAAGGGTAAGCCAGGCCCCCTCCTTTCCGGGTGCCACATCATTGCGGTACCGATGTTCCCGGGCGACCGGCTCATTCGGCTTGTTCGCACCATTGAAACCATACCAGCCCAAAACGGCAGCACCGGCAACGACGATCACCGCAGCGGCAACTTTCCAGAATGTCCGAAGATCCACCACTCTCTTCTCCCGCATCCGTGCAGCCTGAAGCTTTTTCCAACCTTCCTCCACATTATAAGCCGCCAGACGTTCATATTGTTCGGTCAGACGGTCCCTGTCCGACAACTCGTCGAACAGTGCCTGATTGGCCGGATCGGCTTTGCACCAGGCATTCAGCTCCTGCTGTTCAGCCTCGGTTAACTCTCCCCGCAGGTGGGCTACTATAAGACGGTCGACATTCCCGTTCGTTTGCGGCATAACTTGGTTATTTCCTTTGTAAGAAAAAGCAGACGTAGTTCTCAGATGGAAGACGAAGAACCGGCAGATTTAACCACAAAAAAGTTTCACTTTTTTTCAGGAATTTCCAGAAAGAAGAAAATCAAAAAGAAGTCCCGCACCGGAAACCGATTCCAGTACACCCTTCCGGGTTAAATAGTATCGGAGATGACGGATGGCCCGGGCTTTTTGATTCAGGACGGTTTGGGGGCTCAGGCCCATTTCCCCGGCGATTTCGGCGGTGGATTTGCCTTCAAAAAACAAGGCCTTAAAAACGGCACGACACTGGGGACCGAGGTTTTCCACCTCTTCATATACAGCCTGAAGCACCCGCGATTTGAGGATCAGCAATTCCATATCATCACCAGGTTCCCCCAAAACAACCAATTCCTCCTCCGCTAACGATTGACGCTTTTCGCGCCGCAGGAAATCGATGGCCGCATTTTTTACCGAAACAAAAAGCCAGGACCGGATGGATTCGATAGAACGGAAATCCTGTTTTTGCTGAAGAAAACGCATGAATACTTGAATGGCGATATCCTCTGCCTCCTGACGATCACGAACGATGGTTTCCGCAAAGTAACAGAGCGAAGCATAATGCAGATCAAACAATCGGCGTATCGCCTTTTCATCCTTCCGCCGGAGCGCCTCAATAATTTCGGTATTTTCCAGGACTTCAGTCATTAATCATCAGCAAATTAGCGTATTTTCCCTAAAACGATCAAGAAGGTCGGAGGCTTCTCTCTGTACCTTTGCCGCGAAACAAATCAGCATGCCCAGAAAAAAATTTCCCATATACCAGATCGGACAGGTAGCCGATAAATGGAAAAAAAGCGGACTTCTTACGGTTTCCCGCTTCGGCGATTATTTGAAGGAGAACCATTTTGTACATGGCGTGCACAAACATTCCTTTTATCACTTTGTTTTCTTTACCGGTGGGAGTGGAAAGCACGTTATCGACTTTGAACAATTCACCGTTAAAAAAGGCATGATCTATTTTATGCGCCCCGGCCAGGTACATACCTGGCAGTTCAAGGGAACGCCGGAAGGCTATATCGTCAACTTCTCCGCCGAGCTGTTTCAGGATCTGCTGATGAATACCACCCTGATCACACGCTTTCCCTTTTTTCATGCCGGAGCCGATGTGGTAAATCAGGTGATGATCCTTCCCGATGCAACGCAGGAAAAAGTAACGGCCCTGATGGAGTCCATGGTCAGCGAACATATTTCCGACAACACGCGAAAGGAATTGATGATTGCCCTGCTTCTGCTGGAACTGTTTATCCTGGTCGAACGCGAATACCAACAAACACCTACCCTACCGGGGCAACAATACAATTCCACCATCCTGCAGAATTTCCAGCAGCTGATCGAAGAGAATTTTGCCAGCCTGCGTTTACCGAAAGAATATGCGGCCCTGCTGTACGTAACACCCAGTCACCTGAATGCGCTCACCAAAGAGTTTACCGGCATGTCGGCCGGAGAACTGATCCGAAACCGCGTACTGCTCGAAGCCAAACGGCTTCTGGTAAACCTGGACCTTACCATTAACGAAATATCAGGACTGCTGAATTTTTCCGACAGCGCGTATTTCACAAGATTCTTCAAGAAATATACCGGTCAAACGCCGGAAGCCTTCCGGAACCGAAACCGGCAGCGCTGAGGGTTGGTCCGGGGTTTGCATTGTCGTTGCCGGGTGCCTATATTTAGGACGAAACAAATCTTCGTTATAATGAAACATCTCCGTCAACTGCTAACATTGATATTTTTCGCAGCCGTCCCCTTCCACTCCATGGCCTGGGGAATGCTTGGCCACCGGATTACAGCCGAGATTGCCGACGCCTATCTTTCATCCAAAGCCCGCAAAAAAATCAAGGCGATTCTGGGTAACGAATCGCTGGCCATGGCCAGCACCTGGGGCGACTTCATCAAGTCGGATCCCTCCTTTTCCTTCCTCAACTCCTGGCATTATGTAAACCTTCCGGAGAATCTCAACTACGATCAGATGCTGTCCACACTCCGTGCCGATACCACCCCCAATGCCTGGAACAAACTGCATTTTCTCATCAATGAGGTCAAAAAACGGCAGCTCACGCAAACAGAAAAACAATTGTACCTGCGGCTGATCATACACATAGTAGGCGATCTGCATCAACCCATGCACGTCAGCCGCGCCGAAGATCAGGGCGGCAACCGAATCTATGTTCAGTGGTTCGGACAACGATCCAACCTGCACCGGGTTTGGGACAACCAGCTGATCGCTTTTCAGGAACTGAGCTACACCGAATACGCCAAAGCCATCAACTTCATCAGCAGGGAACAACGAAGAACGCTGGGTGATCAACCCATCGAAGCGTGGGTTTATGAATCGTATCAGATCAGCGCCAGGCTATACAGCGAAATCACCGAACCCAATATAAACCTGAACTTCCGCTACAATTTTGATCATGTGGATCTACTTAATCAACAGCTGCTTAAAGGCGGTGTGCGTTTGGCAGCCCTGCTCAACAACATATTTGGGTAGTGTGCGGGAATAGCCTATTTTGGCACCCTCAAAAAAAAAACAAAACAGCATGGCGTTATTGGAGAAGCATCTATCGGTAAAAGAATCTACCATCCCGGATGCAGGAATGGGTTTGTACACATCGGTAGCGATACCGAAAGGCACGCAGATTGTAGAGTACAAGGGAAAAATCACCACCTGGAAAGAAGTGCAGCACAACGAGGGAACAAACGGATACATCTTTTTTGTGAACCGGAATCATGTTATCGACGCACGCCGGACCAAATCAGCACTGGCTCGTTATGCCAACGACGCACGCGGCCTGAAAAGAGTTAAGGGACTCCTCAACAACTGCGTTTACGAAACGGTAAAAGGAAAGGTTTATATCAAATCGGTCAAAGATATTCCCGCCGGCGCAGAAATCCTGGTGGATTACGGCAAGGATTATTGGGACGCCGTTCGCCACAATATTCAACTCGATAAACTACAGGCCAGGGAAGCCGCGAAAAAAGCCAAAGCTGCTGAGAAAGCAAAAACGGCGAAAAAAATAAAAAAGGCGAAAAAGGCCGCAAAGAAATAAGCGCCGATCCGGGGACCGGACGCTGAAGGGTGCGACGCAACGGATGATGATCAGGGCGATGCAGCTGGTTTCATAAAAAAACTCAACTACTGCCTTTTAGGTGGATTTTATTCTTTTGGGGCCCAGCTGTATCACTTTTTTCAACGTCTGTTGGTCGCACCGTTCGTCGTTTCGGTTCGCAGCAAACTTACACTGTCGCGGAGCTCCGGCTCCGTGACTTTTTAATTTAACCCGCGCCATCGTAATGATCGGCTTCCGTTGCAGGGCCCGGTTCCAGGCCTTAAAAAGGTTCAATAAAAAAGGTGGAGTATTTTAAAAGCGAAACTAAAGGTCGCGCCGTTCATCGTTCGGTTCGCAGCAAACTTACACTGTCGCGGAGCTCCCGCTCCGTGACTTTTTAATTTAACCCGCGCCATCGTAATGATCGGCTTCCGTTGCAGGGCCCGGTTCCAGGCCTTAAAAAGGTTCAATAAAAAAGGTGGAGTATTTTAAAAGCGAAACTAAAGGTCGCGCCGTTCATCGTTCGGTTCGCAGCAAACTTACACTGTCGCGGAGCTCCCGCTCCGTGACTTTTTTAATTTAACCCGCGCCTTCCCCCTGATCAGCTTGCGTCGCGACGTTCGTCGTTCGATTCGCTAATCAGGGGTTAGATACTCCCAATACTGTCGCGGAGCTCCCACTCTGCTACAGACTCCACCGAGAGGAATTCCCGACTTGTACAATACTGGATTGCTTCGGGCAAAGCCCTCGCAATGACACGACATCCAGGCGTTATCGTAATCCACCGTCACGTTATTGAGAGCCGCTCGCCACCCGTCATTCGGGTCTTTCCCTTCACGTCATTGCGAGACGTCCCCCTCACGTCATTGCGAGCCGAAGGCGAAGCAATCCAGAAAAAAGCAAGGGTGCTTCCATATGCACCGCCCTTCTTTTCTAAATTGCCTTCAACTACTCCGAAACGTTCAGGATTTTCCCGGACCCCAACGGCATTGATAGTGTCACTTAAAAAAACAAAACCAAAGGTCGCACGCATGTGCGGTCTGTTCGCTCTTCCACAGGAGGAACGTGATAAGGTTGGCCACGGAGCAGGAGTTCCGCGCCAATAATGAGGTCTTACAATCCCGCCAATCTACCTCCATCAACAGGCAGATTGATGCCGTTGATATAGGCCGCAGCCGGCGAGCATAGAAAAGCTACCGCCGCTCCAAACTCCTTCGGTTCGCCCAACCGACGTGCCGGAATCTGCGCGGCCACTTTTTCCTCAATCGCATTGAGGGATGTCCCGGCAGCCGCCGCCTGCTTGCCGAAGAGATAGTCGAGTCGATCGGTTTTCGTATACCCCGGCAATACATTGTTCACCGTAATACCGAAGGGCCCGAGTTCGCTGGCCAGGGTTTTGGCCCAGTTGCCCACCGCCGACCTTACGGTATTGGAAATTCCCAGTCCGGGAATGGGTTCCTTGATCGATGTGGAAGTAACATTGATGACTCGCCCAAAACCGGCCTCCTTCATGTCCGGCACGAGCAGTTGAAGCAATGTATGTGCCGTGATGAGATGTGAACGGAAGGCTTGTTCCAGTTCTGCAGCCGGAGTGTCCAGCAGGGAACCGGAAGACGGACCGCCGGTATTGTTCACCAGAATATGAATGGTTTTGCCGCCTTTCAGGATGGCCTCCACTTTTTGCCTTACTTCGTCGGGTTTCGAAGTGTCGGCTACCAGATAAGAATGGGCGGCGTGTCCGGCCAATCCGGCCACCACATCTTTCAACTTTTGCTCATTGCGGGCCATCACGATCACTTCGGCACCCAGCAAGGCCAGTTCGTTGGCCACGGCAGCACCGAGGCCCTGTGAAGCACCTCCAACCAGTGCCGTTCTTCCTGACAGCGAAAGTTCCATTGGAAAAAGTTTAACCTATTAAGTTACGAAAAAATCGGCAAAAATCAAAGAAAATCGACCACACGCCCCTCTGCGGCGCTGGTGAAGGCGGTTTCGATGACGCGGATAATGTTGACGGCATCCTGCGCCGGAACCGGATTGCTCCCGTTCTCCCGCATAGCCTTGTAGATTGCATCAAAATAACCCATGTAATTTCCAGCCGGCGACGGCAGAAACTCCTTCACTACCCTGCCCTCCTTTTCAGTGTGCAGCAGTCCCCATTCGCAGGGTGCTTCCACTCCCCAGTCCGGCGAATCGGGTCGCAACCCTTTCTGCAGCATGGCTTCCTGAACATCCGACTTCGACTTAAGGAAGGAACCCAGTCGACCATGAAGTGCATAGGCCGGAACGGATTCGCGGATCAGGTAACTGCATTTGAGTCGAACGCGCCGTTTGCCGTAGAACAGCACCAGCTCGAAATAGTCGTCGACCACCGAATCCTTCCGCAGAATCTGGATATCGGCCCAGATCTTTTCCGGCAGACCAAACAGCGTCAGCGCCTGATCAATCAGGTGCGAACCGAGATCGTAAAGTGCACCGGTGCCCGGCCCTTTTTCTTCTTTATGTTTTTTGTAACTCAGTTCTTCCTTGAACCGGTCGTAGTGAAACTCAGCTTCATAAATTTCACCCAGCCATCCGGACTCGGCCACCTGCTTCACGATTGAATAATCGCTGTCGAACCGGCGATTATGATACACGCTGAGGAGAAGGCCCTTGCTTTCCGCCAGCTGTTTCAGCTCTATACCTTCCGCAGAGAAAACGGTAAAAGGCTTTTCCACAATCACATGTTTGCCTGCGTTGAGGGCCGCACGGGCGTGCTCGTAATGGAGGTAGTTGGGTGTGTTAACGATCACCAATTCCACTTCAGGATCAGCCAGCATGGCATCCAAACTGGAATAGCTCAGCACGCCCGGGTATCGTTCCTGGGCAAGACGCTTGCTGCGTTCCCACACGGCATAAAACTGAAATCCCGGATGGGCATGGATAAACGGAGCGTGAAAGACCTGTCCCGACATACCAAAGGAACAGATGGCGGTTTTGATGGGGTGCTTATACATATTCCGAACGTTGAATCAATTTTCAATATCGCGCAGCAGCAGCGTGTGCTGGCCGGCAGTGTGAATATCCCTCCAGACACGGTTGACTTCCGAATCCCTGTCCGCAAAACCCAACCCGCCGTAGGGATAGAGCGTATCCACCCATTGGATTCCCGTGCTGACAAGCAATTTACTGATTCGGCTGACATAACTGAGCAGCTCATCCGGTAATGCTTTGGCGTTTTCGCAATATTCCCAGGAGGCAAAGACAGCGGCGTAAAAACTGTTCCGGACCGTCTCCATTTCCTGTTCCGCTGTTTCCAGATCCTTCCGTATCCGCTCCGACTGTCGATGGGAAAACTTTTTTTCCAGCGCCTCGGCAGCAAAGCTTGCCTTGCAAATATCCAGAAAATGACGCACCATTCCCGAAATATTTGCAGCCAGTGTTACTTCCGCCAATTGCAGAAAGGGATACTGAAATACCGGATGATCCGAAGTCGCCGCTTCTGGACGGATGTTAAAGGAGCGTTCACCATCTACATACCGATCTCGAATTTCAAACCCATGGCTGGCACTCGCGATCATACCGATGGCATTCCAGTTTTGCATCGGCCAAACCTCCTCCCTTCGAAAAATAAATGCCCGAACCAGCGGCGCACCGTTTTCGGTTTCGGGCTCACCCTTTTCATCCAGGATAAAACAGTTGGCCGTAAACGAACTTGCGTGGGGAGCACCGGTAGCGTATTTCCAGGTACCGTTAACAATAAAGCCGTTTCCGGACCGACGGGCGGTTCCGGTTGGCGCACCGCTTCCGGCAATGCAGCAGTTCCTTGCGCCCATAAATTCGGTAGCGACAGATTCCGGCAGGAAGCCGGCAAACCAACCCGCTCCGCTGCAGAGGGTAACCGTCCAGCCCAAACTCCCGTCGATATGTGCCAAATGTTCTTCCAGCGCCACTACGCGTGTAAGCGGTTGCACATTACCGTTATATTTTGTGGGAACGAAAATCCGGAACCACTGTTTGTCTTCGATCAGCTTCAGCAACGGATCCGTAAGTTTCTTTTCTTTTTCCGATTTCACCACCAGCTTGCGGATGAGGGCTATTTCTTCCGCCGTCATAAATACTTCGGGCGAGGCAACAGGTATCTTCATATTCAACCAATATCAGGCGCGGACGGCCGCTTTCTGTGTCCGCAATATTTTTTTCCATTCCACAAAACCGAAGCAGGCCACAATAAACAGGAATACGGTCAGTGCTGCAAAGAGCGGCATTTTTTTGTGAATCAGCAAAGGTACGGCCAGCGCATTTGAAATGTTGAGCAGGATCCAGTTTTCGACCTTGCGTTTGGCGAGAAGCCACATGCCGGCCCAGGCCGTGGAGGTAACCACCGCGTCCCGGAAGGGAACATCGGAACTCGTGAAATAACGCAGTACCAGATACAGTACGCCGCAACCACCGATGCTGATCAGGAAGGTAATCAGCCAGTCGCTTTGGTCGGCCCCGGAAACGGCAACCGGTGCCTGGTTTTTCCGGCGTACCCAGTGCGCCCAGCCGTAGATGCTCATTACAAAATAGTAGAGGTTGAGACCCGCTTCTGCAAACAAACCCGCTTCGTAAAGGAGAAAGGCCGACAGAACCGTGGCAATAATTCCGGCGGGGTACAGCAGGACCTTGTTGGCCCTGGCCAAAAGAACTTCTGCTACACCAAAGGATACGGCAATCCATTGTAAAACCCCGGTTTCCCTGAACTGTTCCGCGAACAGCGAGACCCATTCACCAATCGTCATTTTCGCTTATTAAAGGTTATCAATTCCCTACGCCGGTATTACCCGGATCAGGTGCCCGAACCGCTTCCTGGGGAATGGGCGCGTTCGGAGGGTATATTCTCAGCCTGTTTTTCATCGGCGCGTTACGCCGAAAAGGCACCCCGTGGACACAAAGATAAACACGATTTACGGATTATGGGGATGGACAGGATAATCTTTTGGATGAAGCACCTGCATTTCATCACTACCGGATGGCTTCAGGCTACCTTGCGCAAGAACGTTAAGGGAAACGTCATCATGGTCATGATTTTCTTCATAAGCACTTCCTTCCCTTTATTGCGAGCCCTAGGCGAAGCCATCCACGAAACAGTGACGGCCCCGAAGGCAACCATCCTGCAACCACCTCATCATGGGAAACATTTCGGGAGAACCGAGTGCGGTGATCTTCCTAATTTCAGCTTAAAACCTGAAATTATTTTCGACAAGACTACCCGAAACAGTCAAACCTGGCCCCGATACGATTTCAGGCCTGAGGAGGCACACTTATAACTTATTGTTACTCAGACAATAAAAAGGAGGGAAAAAAATTTGTTAAAAAATTTTTTGTATTATCGATGGAGATACTAATTTCATGCAGCCAAAAAAAAAGCCCGCTGTAGAAACAGTAGGCGTCTAACGATTGCTTGCCATATGAAAAAGTTAGAATAATCTCTTTTTTTGAGCGTTTAACGATTGCCTCTCAGACCTCTTCGATTGCTTGTTTTTTTTCCGCTCTTTGTTAAAACAAAAATATAAAAACCACAGAAGTCATTTAAATCAACTTTCTGTGGTTTTTTTTATGCCTAATCTGCTAAATAATTTTTAAAACCCTTACCTATCAAGGCTTTGCGCGGGAAAAAACAATTATCTCCAAGGAGTTTTCAACACAAAAAAAATACTTAAAAAATAATAAGATATGTCTTAAATGGGCAGAAAACCGCCCTTTTTAAGGCATCTTCAGCGTATAAACACCATTTCTTACTGCAGGGAAGGTAAAACAACGCTTCAAACCCGGAATTTCGGTAAGAACAACCTTGGTTCCGCTCTGATCGACGAGCACGTACCCTTCTGGAATGTGAATGGCCAGGATGCCCCTTTTTGCAGCTGTCAGAACCGCCTGCCTGAGTTGGTGGTTTTCCCAGATCATATCCACCCCAACATTTCCTCTGGCGCGGAGCCCCCTGACTTCGCCGGAAGCCCAATCGGGGGAAGATGGCAAGGCCGGAAGAAAACGAATCACCTGGTGATCGCCATGGCTTTGCAGCAGCATTTCGGCGATCCCCGCCGTCCCACCGAAGTTTCCGTCGATCTGAAACGGCGGATGGGCGCAGAACAGGTTAGGGTATGTTCCGGCGCCGTTGGCAAGTCCGTATTCATTTTTCATAGCCACGGGTTCCAGCAAACCTTTAAAAATACGCAGGGCCTCCTCCCCTCTTCCCAGTCTGGCCCAAAAATTCAGTTTCCAGCCGCGCGACCAACCCGTAGCCGCAAAGCCGCGTCGTTCCAGGGTAATACGGGCAGCTTCGGCCAACTCCGGAGTTTGCCAGGGTGTAATTTCATCATAGGGATGCAATCCATACAGCTGCGAAATATGCCGGTGCTGCGGCTCGGCTTCCTTGTAATCTTCGAGCCATTCCTGAATACCACCGGTTGTTGGACTGATTTTCAGTGGAGCCAGTTGCGATGCGGTGTTTAACCATTTGGCTGCCTCTCTTCCATCCACCCCCAATGTCGCAGCCGCCCGGGCCGTTGAAATCAACAGTTCCCGTCCGATCTGCATATCCATGGTGGGCCCCATGCAGGTATTTCCGCGGAATCCGTCTTCCGTGATATAGGTATTCTCCGGAGAATTGGAAGGAGCGGTAACCAGATAACCGGTTTTCGGATCCTTGATCAGGATGGCGGAAAAGAACATCGCCGCCTCCTTCATTACCGGATAAAAACGCCGGAGAAAAGCCGTATCTCTTGTAAAACGATAGTGTTCACGGATATGATTGCACAGCCAGGCGCCACCGGTAAGTGTCGAGCCCCAATCGGCGCCCTCTCCGGGAGAAGTGAATCCCCAGGGGTTGGAGATAACATGTGCCACCCAGCCCGGTGCATTGTAATACGCTTTGGCCGTTGACCTGCCGGGTGCAACCAAAGAGGAGATAAACCGGAAAAGCGGTTCGTGACAATCGGTCAGCCCGGTTACTTCCGCCGGCCAATAATTCATCTGAAGGTTAATATTAAGATGGTAATCGCCATTCCAGGGTGTCTGATATTCTTCAGCCCAGAGCCCCTGAAGGTTGGCCGGCAGCCCGCCCGGGCGTGAAGAGGAAATCAGCAGATAACGTCCGTAATTGAAATACAGTGCTGCCAGCCCGGGATCGGAGCCTCCGTTTTTATAACGTGTCAAACGTGCCACCGTACTCATGTTCGCGAGGCTATCCGAACGGCTGGCGGTAAACTTCAGCCGGCATCGTTCAAAATACCCTTTATAGTCGCGGAGATGCGCATCGCGGAGCTGTTCAGGCGTTTTGGCAATCGCTGTCGTTACAGCGTAACGTACTGCATCGAGCGGATCGGCAGAGCGATATTCGACAGTGGGCCAGTTCATATTGGTGCCGGCCGAAAAAACCAGCATGCATGTTGTTGCATGTTCCACCATAAATTTTCCCTCATCCGCTTTTCCTGCCTTACCATCAACAACGGCCCTCAATACACCGGCGAAGCGAATACCGGGGTTATTGCCTACTCCGGAAAGATTGCCCTGAAGCACCAGTTCGTTTTTCCCCGTTACCAGTTCGGCATTTTCCCTACGGGCCAGGGTTGCTTCGAAATTCAGCGCACCGGCCTTGTCTGCTTTCAACAATACCACAAGAATATTTCCCGGCGCAGAAGCAAAGATTTGCTGGGTGTAGCCGACCTTATTCCTTTTCCAGCGAACGGCACCGATGGCCTGCTCCAGATCGAGCTCACGATGATATTGGGTATAGGCCGACGACGAGTCTTTCCAGCGGATCAGCAGGTCCCCGAAAGTCTGATAACAACCGTAGGGATCGTTTTTTCCGGCACCGTAACCGGAGCCGCGGCCGGCCGCGATAAAGTTCTTTTGTAAAATTTGCTGCGCTTCTCTATTCTTCCCTTCCATCAGCAGGGTCTGAATCTGCGGCAGAAAAGCCGAAGCACCCTGGCGGTCGGCATTCTGAACGCCGCCCGACCACATGGAGATTTCGTTCAGCACAATCCGTTCGTTGCCGGGGTGACCAAACATCATGGCTCCCAGGCGGCCGTTTCCTACCGGAATGGAAGATGTAAAATGTGTGGCGGGCCGGTCGAATACCAGGCGGGTTTCATCCTGCGAAAACGCGTTAAGCTGTGTCAGAATGGCAAAAACAGGGGCGAGTAGTTTTTTCATCGGTGTTATTCTACACCAAAATAAAAAAGAACTGCCTTATTCAGGCAGTTCTTTGAAAATATTGTTTGAATTACTCCGGATTAGTAGAATACGGTGTAAAGCGCAGCCAGAATGCCAAGAATAAGGATTCCGCCCACCACAAAGGCCGGGTGCGCCCTAAACATCGATTTATCCACTTCCAGACCTTTAGGCTTAACACCATTTCGGATATCGTAACGGCTGATGAAGTACATACCGACGATACAGAGAATAAACACAAAGCCCATGCGGTCGAGGAACGGAATTTCATAAAGCAGGCGCCCATCGTCCTGTTTCACTTCCTTGGCAAAACCGAACGGCGCCAGGAAGGAAAGATTCACGAACAGCGGGAGCAACTTAAAGATGATAGACATCACGAAACCGCCCACGGTAGCAAACATGGCCGCATTCGACGTCGTTTTTTTCCAGAAGAAGCCCAGGATGAACATCGCAAAGATACCTGGAGATACAAAACCCGTATACTCCTGGATAAATTCAAACCCACCCTTCTTGTCGATACCCAGGAAGGGCGCGATAAGCACGGCCAGGAGCATGGATGCAACCACGGCAATACGTCCGATCCAAACCATGTTTTTCTCGTCGGCTTCCGGCTTGATCTTCTTCTTGTAGATATCCAATGTAAAGATGGTTGCAATACTGTTTGCCTTACCTGCCAAAGAAGCTACAACGGCTGCTGTCAATGCGGCAAAAGCCAGCCCTTTCAGTCCGGGAGGAAGCAGGTTCAACAAAACGGGGTAGGCCTTATCCTGAACCAGTTCTCCGTTCACCAGCATTTCCTGTTGGAAATGGCCGTTCTGATAAAGAACAAAGGCGGCGATACCCGGCAGAACAACAATCACCGGCATGAGCAGCTTCAGGAAGGCCGCGAAGAGAATACCGTTACGGGCGGTTTTCAGATCTGCACCGAGGGCACGCTGGGTAATGTACTGGTTACATCCCCAGTAGTTCAGGTTCACGATCCACATACCGCCGATCAACACGGTAAGCCCCGGCAAACTGATATAGTTCGGGTTATCCTTCTTGAAGATCATATGGAAATGGTCGTCGGCATGTTCGGTCATTTTTTTGAAACCCGCCAGAACCCCGCTGGAACCGTAGCTTTCAGCCACCAGATTGAGGGCGAGATAGGTGGTCACCAACCCTCCAAGGATCAGGAAGAATACCTGAATAACATCGGTATACCCGATCACCTTCATACCACCGAGTGTAATGAAGATCGCAAATATCGCGAGCATCAGCATACAGGCAGTAAGGTTCAGGCCGGAAATGGAACTGATGGCCAGGGCACCGAGATAGAGAATGGAAGTAAGATTCACCACCACGTAAAGCAGAAGCCAGAACACAGCCATGATCATAGCTACCGTTCCGTTATACCGCTGAAACAGGAATTGCGGCATGGTGTATATCTTGTTTTTAAGATATACGGGAATAAAGAAGATGGCCACTACCAGCAATGTTGCTGCCGCCATCCATTCATAGGTCGAAATGGCAAGGCCCATGGTAAAGCCGTTTCCACTCATGCCGATGAACTGCTCGGCGGAGATGTTGGAGGCTATAAGCGAGGCACCGATAGCCCACCAGGTAAGAGAACCTTCTGCCAGGAAATAATCCTTGGTGTCCATCTGAGCAGTTTTCTTCCGGTAGTAAACCCAGAAACCATACCCGGCTACCACAATAAAGTAGATAACGAAAACCAGGTAGTCTTTTGTTTGCATTAAGTTCATACAGTTGGTTGATAATCGTTAAAGGAAATTGAGAGATGTATTTAAAAAACCGTTTAATTGAGTTTTGTGGTACCATCGGTAATCCGCACGTCAATTACCGTCAAGACCTTTCCAAACCGTTCGCTGTAGGCCTTTTTCAATTGTGTTACCAGTGCTTTGCGGGCTTCTTTGCGGATCAGGTTGATCGTACATCCTCCGAATCCTCCGCCCATCATCCGCGCTCCGGCAACATGCGGATTTTCGCGGACGGCATCGACCAGAAAATCCAGTTCGTCGCAGCTTACCTTGTAGAACCGGCTCAGACCTTCGTGTGTCGCAAACATCTTTTTTCCGAAAGCCCGGATGTCTCCGGCACGAAGGTCTTCACATCCTTCGGTAAGCCGACGGATTTCTTCCACCACATAAAGGCATTTGCGATAAATATTTTCATCCACCGGCTTCACATAGCGGTCAAGCATTTCAACCGTCACGTCCCGAAGCAGCTTTACCCCCGGCACGGAGGCGGCAATAAGGGCCACGCCTTTTTCACATTCTTCGCGACGGGTATTGTATTCGGAGGAGGCCAGCGAATGTTTTACGCCGGTGTCCAGCAGCACCACGTCGTATTCCTTACTGTCAAAAGGCTCGTATTGAAATTCAAGACTGCGGCAATCCAGACGGATAACATGTCCTTCTTTACCCATCATACTGGCAAACTGGTCCATAATCCCGCATTTCATGCCCACGTATTCGTTTTCCGCGCGTTGCGAAAGCTTCACCATGGTTATTTTGTCGAGCCCCAAACCGAACAATTCATTCAGGGCCATAGACACACCGCATTCCAGGGCAGCGGAAGAGGAAAGGCCGGCACCAACGGGAACATCTCCCCCTACAACGAGGTTGAATCCGCGCAGCGACAATCCCTGTTGGTGCAGTTGGTCGACAACACCATTAATATAGGCCGACCAATGCCCTTTTTTATTGGTAAGCGCGCGTATATTATCCTGGTACGACTCATTGAGATCCACCGCGTAATAACGACAGCTGTCGTCGCCGGAAACACCCACAGCTATGTAAACCGCTTTATCAATGGCAGCCGGCAACACAAATCCTCCGTTATAGTCCGTATGTTCGCCGATCAGGTTAATCCTTCCGGGCGAACGCACCAACAAGGGCTTCTCTCCAAATCTTTCCTGGTAAATTGCTTCGATATGTTCGGCCAGCGACTGCGTTTTAGCTTCCATGTTTGGTACTGATAGTCGGATTTTGATGAGTTGATTTATCTGATTTTTTCTTCATGCTGGATTCCCTGCAGATCAGTACGGGCTCCAGTATACGAATTTCCGGTTCCTTCTTGTAGAACTCCTGTTTGTCGGCAATATCGAAAAAGAGTCTGGCCGCTTCCTCCCCCATGATCTTCGTTTGCTGATCCACCGTCGACAGTGAGGGGGTGATATAGGCGCTGAACCCTTCGTTGGCGAAACCGATTACGGCCACGTCATCCGGAACCCGGTACTGGTTTTCCTTCAGGTACTGCATGGCACCGAGGGCAGTAAAATCTTCTACGGCAAACAAACCATCGGGAGGGTTGGCGGAGTCCATAAATTGTTTTGCGCACTCCCTTCCGGACTCGATGGAGCCCGATCCGTAGGCTATCAGGGACTCATCAACAGGAAGATGATGATCTTTCAGCGCATCGATATAGCCCCTTACCCTTTCCTGGAAGATCCGGATATGGTGGGGTCCGGCGATATGGGCAATACGCCTGCATCCCTGTTCGATGAGGTGGCTGGTAGCCATATATCCGCCCTTGTAATCGTTGATGATGACCGAGGGCACTTCCAGTTCGGCAACAGCACGGTCGAACAACACCAGGGGTACACCCCGTTTACGGATATCCTGATAGTGCTCCCAGTCGACGGTTCCCTTGGCCACCGATGCGATGATGCCGTCTACCCGTGAGTGGAGGAAAGCCTGAAGTCCATTACGCTCGTACTCAACCTGCTCGTTCGACTGGTAAATGATGATGCTGTAATTGTGAAGGTTGGCGATTTGCTGGATGCCGTGGACCACAGAACCGAAAAAGTTGATTTCCGCGCTGGGAATCATGACGCCCAGAATATTGGACCGGCCCGAGCGGAGTGCAGATGCCAGCTTGTTTTGCTGGTAGTTCAGTTTGCGGGCCACCCGCTGAACAGCTTTTTTGGTATTGGAACTGATGGCAGGGTGATTGTTCAGCGCGCGCGACACCGTGGCTGCCGTAATATTCAGTTCCCTGGCAATATCATGTATGGTGGTCCTTGGTTTCAACCGTGCAATCGTTTACATAAAAGTACAAGATTTCCCCATATCACCAAATTAATTTCGGCGGTCTATCGGAGGGCTTCGAAAGCGTATTTGACTTCGGCCCAGAAGGCGTCAAAAGCAATGCTGTTTTTTTTGAAGAAGCTGATCAGCGTGGGCCAATCGGCAGTATTCAGAACGGAAACACCGGAGATGGACGTAAAGATCCTGCTGAATTCCTTCCCGTCGGCGGTGGTGTGTTTGTCTTCCCAGATCCATGATTCCCCGGCATGGGTTTCCAACAGTTCCCGGAACTGGCCGAGGAGTTGGAAATGTTGTTTACGGATTTGCAGATCGGGATGCTGGCATTCGATGGCCACAATGGCATCGCGTCGGTCGGCATCTTTGCGGAAATAGAGGAATTTTTCGCCGGTTTTATAGTTGATCCAGTTAATATATTCCCCTTCTGCTGAGGGCACGGGCGCCATATATTTCCCGAAGCTGGTCCAGAACTCCTGCTTCAGTTTGGAAACTTCATGCTTCTTGTACATGGGGCAAAGATAGAGGTTGATGGAAATCACCAACGCCACCCTGCGAAAAAACACTTCTTTTTCCTATGTTTGATCGTTGTTGATTGAGCTCTAATTTTTCGTCCATCCCATTTTTTGACAACCAGGCAAAAGGCTGGCTGCAAAAGGACATGTCGGAACTAGTCAAAAGTGTTGTAAAATCACGTACAGGGGATAACGCCCGAAACGTCTGTTGCAAAATCCGGGACACTATCGTTTCCAGGGGAATGAAAAAAATCCCTTGCTTTAGAGTGGTTTGAAAATTTATTTCATCTGGATCGAGGATTTCACAACAGCTCCCAGGCCGAAAAAAAATCCCCCGCCTTCGGCGGGGGTGACCAATAAGTACGAGAATATTAATTGACCCTCACCACTCTACCGGAACCGGCAACATGGGAATCCACGGTGGGCTGCCCTTTATAATAAACGGTACCGCTTCCATTGATTCTCGCCTTCAGGTGGTCAACCGTCCATATCCGCACAGAGCCTGAACCATTGATCGTTACATCGCTATCACGAAATTCAACCTCCTGCATTTCTACCGACCCACTGCCGTTAATGGTAAACCGACCGTCGTTGGCCGCACCATCCCGGACGCGGATATTTCCCGATCCGTCAATCTCACATTCAATACGGTTATAGTCCAGATCGTCCGCTTCAATATTTCCGGATCCTGCAATATGCAAACGCATCAGGCTACCGGTCCAGCCGTCCGGAATTCGGATATTTCCGGAACCGCTCACGCGGAAACCCGAAGCCTCCGGCATGGTAATGCGCACGGTAATATCTTCATGACGTTTGATTCTTTTTCCCTTTTCAATATCGAGTTTGAGTTCACGGCCGGAAACCGAAGTCCGGATCACATCCAGTATATTGCGTTGAGCGCTGATTTCGACCTTCAAACTTTCGCCCTTCTCGACAATCATCGTTCCCGACAATCCGAAATTTACGCGTTCAAATTCAGAAGTACTGCGGGTTTCCGTAACAACCGGACCTTCTCCCTTTATTTTTTCACAGGAAGAAAAGGCAAATAGTCCGATGAATAAGGTCAACAGGAGTGTTGTGTTCTGTTTCATGATCAATGGTTTGTTATTTTATCAAAATTCAATTTTATAGTTGAGTACCGGAATCATGCCGGCCTGGTAAGTGGTTTCCAGTTTACCGGTATGACGATCGAATACCTGCGTGTCCACGTTCTGCCGGTTGGTGAGGTTCTGTAGGTCCAGCGATAAAGTTGCCGAACGTTTGGCATAGTTCCACTGCAAACTAACCCTTAGGTCTATCCGGAAATAAGGATCATTCTGTACTGAAAAGGCGCGGGTTTCGTCATAAATCGCATATCCTGCATTCTTCGAGGCTTCTTCATTGATCGGGGTATTCATAAAACCTCCGCCATAAATCACCTTGGTGTTGAGTCCCCATACCTTTTTCCGGTTCTGCTTTTCAAACTCCTTGCCGGCAATGAATGTGGAGATATAGTTTCCGTTAAACCGAGTATTGTATTCCTTTCCATTCGCTGCGGTATATTTAGAATCGTACAGCGACACGGTAGCCATCCCGTAAAACCCGTTATACAGATATCGTTCCAGCGACAGTTCCAGTCCGTAGTTTCTACCCTTGCCTTTGTTTACCACCGGCTCGTCTACATAGTCGCCCTGTACGTTGATCATTGAAAAACTACTGGTATCATAAATACTTACGGGCACATCGGTCAACTGCTGATAATAGGCTTCGGCCTTCCATTTCCAGTTGTTCGAAAGTGTCTGCTGGAAGGACGCTACCAGATGATGGGATTTCGTAAAATCCAGTTCCTTATTTCCTTCAACAAAATATACACCCAGTGGTTGTACCTGACTGTGCAGGCCATAACCCAATCCGATCGTCGACCGGCTGCCCACCTTATACTGAAGCGCCGCACGGGGCTCGGCGACCCAGGAATTATTCAGTGCCAGAAACATTCCGTGAACGCCCGAGGTCAATGTAAGCCGATCGTCGAAACGGAACTGCCATTGTGCAAAGGCGCGATAGAGATTGGTATTGCCGGTAGCGTTGATGACTTCCCGATAGGGCTGATCCTTGTTCTCACGATTTTCCTGGAGAAAATCAAAGGACCGGAATTCTGAGGTAATACCGGCTTTGAGCAGGCTCTGAGCCGACATGCGGTGTTGTACGGTCGAAGAAAAGGAAATCTTCCGGTTGGTATATTGATCGGCATGGTAGGGATTCAGGAGGCCGTCGTCTTCGCGGTATTTAAAATCCGACCCGTTGTCGGTATGCGAATAGGCCAGCGTATGCTGAAGCAACGTATTGCTTCCCACATGAATCACATGTTTCAGGCCGGCCACACCCGTATTCGCGTGAAACCGGGCACGGTAACGATCCCACTCTTCTTCCCATTTCGACTGGTCCTTCTCTTCATCCAGCTTTTGGGAGCTCAGCCCGCCGAATCCAAAGAAGCTGAATGTACCCATTTTAGCGGTCGGCAAATGAACGTTAAAAGAGAAGTCCTGAAAATCGGTCGCGCCCACCCCCACATCAACGCCCATTTTATCAAGCAACTGAAGCGTGGAATAACGATAATTCACCAAATAGGATCCCTTGTACCCGGTTTTGATTGGACCTTCCGCCGCGAGATTCAATCCCAGTACACCGGCCTGTACGGAATATTCTCTTTTTTCATTGTTCCCCTTCCGAAGATGCAGGTCGAATACGCCGCTGGTGCCGTTTCCGTATTCAGCCGCAAAGGCGCCGGTGATAAAATCGGAGTTCGACAGCAACTGTGAACTCAGAATGGAAATCCCGCCACCGCTGCTTCCTGCCGTACTGAAGTGGTTCGGGTTGGGAATATCCACGCCTTCCATTCTCCAGATCAATCCCGAGGGAGAGTTACCGCGGATAACAATATCATTGGATCCGTCGAAGGCCGCCATTACGCCGGGAAAGGCCGTTGCCATCCGAAGCGGATCGTTTACCGCCGCAGCGTAACGTTGTGCTTCTTCTACGGTAAAGGCACGGGCACTGACCAGGCTCATTTCATTTATCGGTCTATTTCGTTTGCTCTTTGCCGTTATAACCACTTCGTTCTGTGATTGAACGGAAGGCTCGATATCGAGATTGAGGACCAATTCCTTTCCGGAGGACAGCGCCAGGTTTTCCCAGGTTCGTTCTGCATATCCGGTATAACTTACCGTAATGGTATAGGTTCCAATTGAAAGTTCGGGGAAACTGAAACTCCCATCCGATCCGGTTACGGTTGTCCGAAGTCCGTTGTTCAGAACCACGGTGGCGCCGGCCAGAGGGGTTTTTACCTGTACGTCGGTAACGGTTCCCCGTATACGCTGTTTGGTTTGTGCATCCCCTTTTTCTACCCAGATACCCATAAATACAAACAGAACAATTAGGTGTCGAATTTCCATGATGAGGTTTGTTTTGCTTATTGACAACACAAAATGCTTTTACCCCCATCCTGTTTTCGCATTTTTATTTTTTTTAACATATCTGGTAAGGGACAAAAAAAATCGGCCGATAAAGCCGATTTTCTGAATCTTATCCGGATCTGTTTTCTAGAACAGGTGAATGCCTGCATTCCATCCGATCCAACCATGCAAATTGTCGCGGATCCGATAATTGGTGGAAAATTTATTGTGATCCAGAATCTTATAGCCCGGCCCCGCCACCTGTTGCCTGGTATAGTAGGCCGACGCCGACGCTCCGCCAAAAACGGATAACCACGGAGTTATATGGAAATGGATATTCGTGTGGAACTTGTTCAGCATATTGTAGTATTCCCAGGAACCCTGATATACATATTGGAAGGTGGCCTCCGGATTGATGGAAAGCCAGCGGGCAATACGCCCTTCCGCCCCGATTCCGTAACCGAAGGTGTAGTAGCGGTTATGGGTCTGCGGATAGGCACCGCCGATCAGCATACTGTAAAATTTTCGGTGGCCGGTTTTGAGCGCAATCTGTATCGCCTCCGTTTCATTCGTGGACACCGAGAGTTTATGATACCCATTTACCACAAAATTGATCAGTCCCACCTGAATTCCCGAAGAACTATCCGCAATATTGATTACCCCCACCTGAACGCCCTTCAGATTCCGTGCGTAGTTAAACACGCCCGAAACCTGAGTACCCGTAAGGGTTTTGCCGGTTACATTGATTACGCCGGCAACCTGGGTACCTTCGTACGAGAGAGGATTGGCATTGGCCACTCCGGCAATCTGGACCCCGGCAGAATTCAACCGGTTGAAATTTCCTACACCGCCGATCTGTACACCTTCCGACTCGTAGCCTACATGGTTCCACACTCCGGCAACCTGTACACCCTTCATGCTCTGACGCACAAAATTGGTGACACCGCCGACCTGAACGCCTGAAACCGCACCTCCTACAAAATTGCTTATCCCGCCGACCTGAAAGCCTTTGACCGAATCGAGCACAGAGTTGTTGATACCAGCGATCTGAAATCCTTCCATACCTTCACCTACCAGATTCACCAATCCGCCCACCTGCACGTATCGAACGGATTTCTTGTTGATATTGAAGAGTCCACCGATTTCCGCCCCGTTCACCCCACCGGTATATCCGCCCAAAATGTTGAACGAAAAATTGTTCACCACCTGCGAACTCAGCTTACCCTGAGTGCTGGTTCCCGGAAGCAGCGAAACCTGATAGGGTCTTGTGGTAAAAAAGTTCTTCAGGTTAATACTCTGGATCTTCTGTTGGGAAGAAAGCAGCAGCGAAGCAAATTTGCTTTTCTCCACCTTTACGGAGTCCGATAGGATGGACAGGTATTTCCGGGCATCGGGATCGATCTCTACTTTTACGATGATGGTATCCGGCCGGTTGTAATCCTGTGGCGAAACCGTCACCATCTGCGCTTCCGGAATCACGGGGGAAAGCGGAATGCTCAGGCGATGATTGCGGTACAGCGGAATATAAAGGCTGGTATCTTTATACATATCCTTGCTCACATACAGCCGGGCCTCCGCCTTTTTGTATTTGAAGCGAAGCGAAAAGTAACCCATATCATTGGTTAATGCAGAGGCCAGGAATTTCCGGTCGTATACGCTGGCATAGCCCAAACTTTCGCCGGTCACGTCATCAAACACCACGCCCTTGACGTGAATGAACCTGTCCGATTCATCGGGCACAACTTCAATTTTCACCCATACCGGCCGGGGCTTCAGAATAATGTAACGCCCGCTCTCGACATATTCGAGCTTCCCGGCAAAAAGCAGGTCTAGAATATCCTTGACTGTTTTTTGCTGTACGGAAAAGCTCACCAGACTGTCGCGCCGGAAGATCTGGCTGTTATAGGAAAAATAAAAATCTCCCTTATGGCTGATCAGCTCGAGCACGTTGTCGAGTCGCTGATGGTTTACTTCCAGACTGAGTTTTTTCTGCAGGTTTCCCTGCGCCTTCAGTTCCAAAACCGGAAATAAAAATGCAATGGCAATAAGTGTCCTGGCTATCGTTCCGAAATGTTTCTTCATGGTTTGATTATGTATTGTTCTCCGTTCTTTTCAATTCGAATTCCGAGGGTTTGGGAAACGATATCCAGAATATCGTCCAATTCCATATTGTGGAAGGTTGTTGTTATGGTCAACTTTTTCAAATCGGCATCGGCAATCCGGATGCTGGCGCCGTAAGCCTGCTGCAACACTTCCACCAGCTGGTCCAGCGGCGTATGGTCACAAACGATATCGCCGTCGATAAAGTGTCGGTACAGGGCTCCTTTGGCCGAATCCTTTACGGACCGTCCGGACTCCTCGTTCAGTACGATCTTCTCGCCCGGATGTACCAGCGTGGTATCGTTTTTCCAGATCACCTGCACCAGTCCGGTTTCCACGCTCACCTCAATTTTTGACGAAGATTCGCGTACATGGAAGGAAGTTCCGAGCACAGTTACCACGGCATCCTGCACATACACACGGAAAGGCTTAACCGCATTTTTCCGAACATTGAAGAAAGCTTCGCCCTTCAGTGCCACCTTTCGCTCTCTGCCGTCCTCGAATCGGATACTGGAATGTTTGTTCAGATTGATGACAGAAGAGTCGGGCAATACTTTTTCCAGGGGAACTTCGGCAGCAACATAATTGGTTTGAAGCGAAGAATGATGGAAATACCAGATTCCGGTAATACAAACCACGAGAATGGCGGCAGCGGCAGCCGAGAAGCGCAGCCAGCGCAGGGGAAACAGTTTAGCCTTCTGCCGATTACGGTGGTGCAGTTTCGTACGGAACCGATCCCAGGCGGCATCTTCATCCACCTGCGATGTTCGGGCCAATGCCCGGCTTTCTTCCCAGAGTTTTCGGTACCCCTCTGCATAGCGCCGGTTGGCCGGATCTTCAGACATCCACCTTTCGGCGGCCAGCTGTTCTTCGGGTGATGCTTCGTTCAGAAGGCATTTTACCAGAAGCTCGTGAATGTTATCGTTGATATTTTTCTTCAAGTCCGGATTTTTAAGGGTTCAGTAGAATAACAAGCAATGCAGCCGGAAGGTATTCGGCGAGTTCTTCGCGCATCAGCTTCAGGGCCTTGCACATCTGATTTTCTATGGTCTTTACGGACAGCCCGAGGCGGTCGGCAATTTCCCGGTACCGCAGCTCCTCGAACCGGCTCATCTGAAAAATGGTCCGGCACTGCTCCGGAAGTTTTTCAAGTGCGCCGGCAATTTTTTCCTGAAGTTCCTCGAGATGCATGGGTTGCCGGTGTTCGTGTTGGTTCTGCATATGGTACACGGTATACGTCTGATGAATCTGCTTTACTTTCTGATGCTTCAGGAAGTTCAGACATTCATTGTGGACGGCCCTGTACAGATACGCGGCCAGCGAACCGGGAATCTGAATCCGGTCTGTCTTATCCCAGATCCGGAAAAAAACCTGCTGAACCGCTTCCTCCGCCTGCTCCGCCTGCCTGAGAATCGAACAGGCGTAAGCGTGCAGATCCTTGAAATAGCGCTTGAACACCATTTCAAAGGCTTTTTCGTCACGCTCCAGCAGAAGCGGAACAAGAGCCTGGTCTGTATATTCCATTCGTTTAAACAGATATGCCTTTTTATAATCTGATACTGCCTGCAAAGCTATTTTTAGATATGACAATTCAAAAACCTTTTACCCCTATTCCAGACCGGAAAAAATTAATTTTCCCCCATTATGTGGGTTGTCTACCGGGATTTCTGTTTAACAATTCTTACATTTAAGCTTCGTTTTTTACTCAAAACAAAACAGCGATTGTTATGCTCAGAAGAAAGTTTTTGAAAGACAGCGTCATGGCCGGCGTTGGAACCGGCCTTTTTCTTTCGGCCCCCTCTATACTCCAGGCCGGAATCTCCCGACGCAAGGATAGCCCTCTGGGTATCGGCCTGATTGGTTGTAAAGGAATGGGTTGGGTCGACCTGATGAGTATGCTCAAAGTGGAAGGTACACGCTGTGTGGCCATCTGCGATATCGACCAGAATATCATCAACAACAGGGTTGCAGAACTCCGAGAAAAAAATATTGAGGCCAAGACCTACGGCGACTACCGCGAAATGCTGAAAAACAAGGATATCGATATTGTTATCATCGGTACACCCGATCACTGGCACTGCCTGCAGCTTGTACATGCCCTCGAGGCCGGCAAGGATGTGTACGTCGAAAAGCCTGCCGCCAACTCGGTTGCCGAAGCGCTGGTCATGGAAAAAGCCGCTGTCCACTACGGCAGAATCGTTCAGGTAAACCAATGGCAGCGCAGCAATAAACATTTCCAGGAAGCCATCGCCTACGTGCACTCCGGCAAACTGGGCAATATCTATTCGGTAAAAACCTGGTTTTTCCGCGGCGGCGGTAAGGGCATTACACCCGTTCCCGACGGACCGGTGCCGCAGGGGGTAGACTACAACATGTGGCTGGGCCCCGCTCCCAAACGGCCCTTCAACAAAAACCGCTTCCATTACGATTTCCGTTGGTTCTGGGACTATGCAGGAGGGCTTATGACCGACTGGGGCGTGCACCTGCTCGACGTTGCGCTCTGGGGCATGAAGGCCGACGAACCGATCTCCGCCCTGGCTTCCGGCGCCAAATACCAGTTCCCCGACGACGCCAAGGAAACACCCGATCTCCAAACCACGGTGTACGACTATGGAAAATTCCAGCTCACCTGGGAACATTCCATGGGTAAGGGTAAAATTTTCGGACACAACCACGGCATTGCCTTCATCGGCGAAAAGGGAACGCTCGTGGTTAACCGAAGCGGCTGGGAAGTTGTTCCGGAAACCGAAAAGAAGGACGGCCAACAGGTACCCATGATCGAAGCCGTGCCCTGGCAACCCCGCACCGACGAGGGCCTCGACAACCACACCGTCAACTTCATCCAGGCAGTTCGTCAGCGGAATCCCGCACTGCTGAACTGCCCCATACAGGCGGGCGTGAAAGTTGCCACCCACTGTCATCTGGGAAACATCGCCCTGCGTTCCGGACAAAAAGTGTTCTGGGACGGAGCCAAACGAATCGTTACCACACCCGGCGTAGAAAAACTGGTGAAGCCCGACTACCACAACGGCTGGAAATTTCCCGTCATCGGTTAATCCATAAACAATCTTCTTGCCCGCCGACCAGTCATCTGATCGGCGGGTATTTTTTTGTACCCGGCTGCACCCTCACTGGCGCGGGCTCCTGCTCCGTGCATTATCCGCCCAATAGCGATCCGAACGACGAATAGTTCGACGCAGGCTGAGAAAAGTGATACAGCGGGGTTCAAAAAAAAAAACACCCCAAATGCGGTAGTTGTATTTTTATGAATCCAGCGGCATCGCCCTGGTCAGCTTCGGTCCCACCGTTCATCGTTCTGTCTGCTGCCCGGCTGATTCTTTTACACTGTCGCGGAGCTCCCGCTCCGTGATTTTTTTTATTTAACCCACGCCATCGCCCTGATCGGCTTCCTTTGCGGTTCAGGCGTTAAAAAGGTTCAATAAAAAAGGTGGAATATTTTAAAAGCGAAACTAAAGGTCACACACTTCAGCGGCCGGGTCGCTATTCGGCATTCCCTTAAAACAAATTCAGAATCAACGCCTTCGGAAAGAGCCCAAGCCGCCATGGGCAAGGGTCTTGCAGGATTCGAACTTTTTTTGTAACTTAATAGAAGGAACGCTCCCCTAAAATTTCCTGAGCCTGCCATAATATAAAAAGCCGGGTAAATACCCGGCTTCGTCGTCGATTGCAGATGGTGTTTTGAGTCTTAAATATATCGGTTGATCAGATTTTCCAGGTACTCCTGTTTTCCACTGCGTACGGCGGGTTCGCCGTTGGCAATGGCGAAGGCACGGAGGTCTTCCAGTGTCAACTCTCCTTTTTCAAATCGTTTTCCTTCACCGCTGTCGAAAGAAGCATACCGCTCTTTGCGGATTTTGCGGTAGTCGGATTTTTCGAGGACCGCATCGGCAATAACCAGTGCACGGGCAAAGGCATCCATGCCTCCGATATGTGCGTGAAACAGATCTTCGGGATCGGTAGAGTTTCTGCGGATCTTCGCGTCGAAGTTGATCCCTCCGCCCTTGAATCCTCCGCCTTCCAGAATAATCAGCATGGCTTCGGTTAGCTCGTTCAGGTTGTTGGGGAACTGATCGGTATCCCAACCGTTCTGATAGTCACCGCGGTTGGCATCGATGGATCCCAGCAGTCCGGCATCCACAGCCACCTGAAGTTCGTGCTGGAAGGTATGTCCGGCGAGTGTTGCGTGGTTGACTTCAAGATTGAGTTTGAAGTCGTTCAGCAAATCGTACTGACGAAGGAAACCGATAACGGTAGCCGCGTCGTAATCGTACTGATGTTTGGTGGGTTCACAGGGTTTTGGCTCGATGAAGAAGGTACCCTTGAATCCCTTGCTGCGTGCATAATCGCGGGCCTTGGTAAGGAACATGGCGAGGTGCTCCTGTTCACGTTTCATGTCGGTATTCAGCAGCGTCATATATCCTTCGCGGCCACCCCAGAAAACATAGTTATGTCCGCCCAATTCGATCGTAGCATCGAGTGCGGCCTTCACCTGTGCAGCGGCATGGGTGAGCACGTGGAAGTCTGGGTTCGTGGAAGCGCCGTTCATGTAGCGACGGTGAGAAAACAGATTGGCTGTACCCCAAAGTAGTTGGATACCGCTGGCCTTCTGTTTTTCTTTCGCGTAGGCAGTAAGGGTGGCCAAACGTTTTTCGTTCTCCACGATATCATCGGTATAGTCGACGAGGTCTACGTCATGAAAGCAGTAAAACGGCAATCCCATTTTGGTCATGAATTCGAAGGCCGCATCCATTTTCATTTTGGCGCGCGTCACCGCATCGCTGTGCTGATCCCAGGGGAAGATATGTGTGGGACCTCCGAAGGGGTCGGCACCGGTACCGCAGAAGGAATGCCAGTAGGCACAGGCAAAACGGAAATGTTCTTCCATGGTTTTTCCCGCTACCACCTTTTTGGCATCGTACCAACGGAATGCCAGTGGATTATCCGACTCCGGCCCTTCGTACGCGATCTTCCCGATGGAGGGGAAGAAAGCTTTCTCTCCAAGAACAATACTCATATTGATTATAGTTTTTTGTTGTTCGCTATTTTTTGTTCAGTTGTGCGTCCAATGCATCTTTCCATTTGGCATACACTTCATCCATTCTGTGGCCGGCAGAGGGCTCCACCAGTCGGAGCGCCTTTCTTTTGCCGAAGGCCTGAGAAGCATCACGGTAAAATCCCGCACCGATTCCGGCACCGATTGCCGCCCCCACACTACCATCGGCGGGATGTAGCTCCACCGATACGCCGGTAACATTAACAAATGCCTGGGTAAAAAGATCACTCAGGAACATATTGGCATAACCTGCACGTATAACCGAAGGTGCAAATCCGTTTTCACGAAGAATATCCAGGCCGTAGCGGAAGGAACAGGCAATACCTTCCTGTGCCGCCCGATACAGATGTTTGTTGGTATGTAGGTTCAGATCAACACCGTTGAAATGGGCGCCGATCAGTCGGTTTTCAAATATTCTTTCCGCTCCGTTTCCGAAGGGAAGAACAGAAAGTCCTTCGCTGCCTTCTGCCACAGAAGCCGCTTCCTGATTGATGTCGTTGTAGGAAAGACCGTTGCCCATGGTTTTCTTCACCCAACTGTTAAGACTTCCGGTACCATTGATACAGAGCAGAACACCAATCCGCTGTTCGGAGCCGGTATGGTTCACATGGGCAAAACTGTTTACCCTTGAAAATTTATCGGCCAGCAGTTGATCGGTAACGGCATAGATAACACCGGAAGTTCCAGCCGTAGCCGCCACTTCACAGGGTTGCATTACATTGAGCGAAAGTGCATTATTGGGTTGATCCCCGGCTTTATAGGTAACCGGCACGCCGGCCTTCAATCCGAGTTCGGCGGCAACGAAGGCCGTCACTCCGCCGTGTTCGGAAAATGCCGGTCTCACATCGGGAAAGATGGATTTCGGAAATCCGAATTGATGGAGAACTTCTTCCGAAATCGCATTCGTTTTAAAATCCCAGAAGATCCCCTCCGACAATGCCGAAGGACTGGTCGTTGATTCGCCGGTAAGCCGGAGTGCGATATAGTCACCGGGCAACATTATTTTGGCGATCTTATGGTAAAGATCCGGCTCCTGTTCTTTTACCCAGGCCAGTTTGGCGGCCGTAAAATTTCCGGGATCGTTGAGCAGATGCGTTCTGCAGTAGTCGGCCCCCAGGCCCTGTGCAGCTTTTGCGCCGTAGGGCACGGCCCGGCTGTCGCACCAGATAATCGAATCCCTCAACACCTTGTTTTCTGCATCGGTAATAACCAATCCGTGCATCTGATAGGCTATGCCGATGGCGCCCACTTCGGTAAGGGGCCGGGGGGATTTTGCATGGATGCGTGCCAACGCCTGTTTGAAATATTCCCACCAGTCATCGGGTGCCTGTTCGGCCCAGCCCGGCTGTTTTACGGTGATCGGAGCCTCGGTATCCGGAAACGAGGAGGAAGCCAGCGTTTCACCGGATTGCCCATCAAGCAGTGTAACTTTAACGGAAGAAGTGCCGATGTCGATTCCCAGTAATAACATATGACAAACCATTCAATTGAAAGGGCAAGTTACCCGCTTCCTCCCAACTAATCCACCGCAGATTTAACCGAAACTAATACGATATTAATCGAAATTTGCATCATATTCTATTTTTTCCTTAATATAGTACCATGAAATAGCCGAACGGAATACGAAATGTAATTACCGGAGATCTCCTAAAAAAAACACCAGCATGAAGCCTTTCATCGAAAAACTGCCTCTTCACGGTGAAGAATCCTTTGCCGCGCGGATCCATACGACGCCCCGTTTTGAAGTGCCCTGGCATCAGCACGAGGAGGCCGAACTCATCTTTCACCTCGAAGGCGAAGGGCTCTGCAAAGCGGGAAATTATATTGGTCATTTCCGGGAAGGCGATCTGTTTTTTCTGGGAGCCCGGCTTCCGCACAATTTTGAGAAAAAAGACCCCAACTCCGTGGTCAGCGCCGTGGTGATTCATTTCCGGGAAGATCTCTGGGGTACTACCTTTCTCGAACTTCCCGAAAACCGCCCTATCCGGGAACTTTTTCTGAAAGGGAAAAGCGGTCTTAAGATAAATCCATCCATAGCCGCGGGACTTAAAAACACCTTTATTCAATTAACCCGCACCGAAGGACCGGAACGAATGTTGCTGCTGCTGCATTGTCTCTTGTCCATTGCACGCTGCCATTCGAATGAACAGCTTTCAGGTTCGGTTGGACCGGGCTATTTCAATTGGCGCGATCAGGAAAGGATCGACAAGGTTTACCAATACACTCTGGAATCGTTCAAGGAAAAAATCCAGCTGGAAACCGTAGCAGCGCTGGCAGGCATGACGGTTCCGGCATTTTGTAATTATTTTAAGAAACGTACCCGTCAAACCTATGTCGATTTTGTCAACGAAATTCGAATTGGTTATGCCGGCCGGCTTTTGCAGGAAACCGACAATCCCATCATCGATATTTGTCACGCCAGCGGATTTAATTCCCTTGCGCATTTCAACCGGCAGTTCCGTAAAATAAAAGGGCTGACACCTTCTGAATACAGAAGACATCAGCGCCACGATTCTGTTCCGGCAGGTATCCGAACCGATACAGAGGTTCGTATACTTGAAGAAATGTAAGGTTATGATTGTTGCGTAGGAGCGATCAAAGTCATTTCATGTTCGTTCAGGGATCCGTCAAAAACCCCTTTCAGGAATTTATCCATGGCGGTAAACTCGCGGAACATGTAACTGCTGATTTCATGTCCGGCCCCTTCGTAGATATATTGAACGCAGGGCACACCAAGATCAACCATTTTTTGGGAAATAGGTTTGGGGCCAAACATCATCATCCAGCCCGGATCGGCAGCCTTGCAGAAACGGTGAGGTGCTGTTTCGTAAGGCACCAGCTGATCATTGGTTCCGTGGAAAATCAGCAGCGGAACCGCACGTGCGGCCGTGAGCGGATTCAGATCCAGCAGCGCACCGGCAAACGACATGGCGGCCCGGTAGCGGAATCCGTAAGCCGGAGGCTCAGCCTTCCGCGAAACAAAGGGGTTGTACAAGGTTTGCAGTATGGCTTCCGCGCCCGCACTGCTGCCGGACAGTACCATACGTTGGGTGTCCACGCCCAGGGTCTGGGCATTGGCAGAAAGGTATCGGGAGGCGTCTACAATATCGTCAACGGCAGTGCTGATGGCCTTTGTTTTTTCCGGCAGCGTCGTTTCACATCCGAAGCTCCTTCCTTTCAGGTACAGGCGGTACTTCAATACAAAAACACGATACCCCAGCTTACGCATGCCGTCGGCAAAGGGACGTTGATTTTCCGGATCGCCTCCGGTAAACGAACCTCCGTGAACAAACACAATGGAAATCCCGTTACCGCCATTCTGCGGCCGATAGTCGTCCATCCACAGTGTATCCTTATCCTTGATGGAATAAACAATCCTGGAAACATCCGGACTCTGTGCCTTCAGGACAGCAGGCAGAAAAAACAAAACAGCAAATACTATTTTCTTCATTTTTTTATTTCTTCTTTTAAACCAGGGCATTCTCTTTCGGGCCTACACCAATTTTTTCGAGTGTTTTCCAAACCTGATACAAGGCTCTTGGTACGTGGAAACATCCCTTCCATTTTCCGCCCTTCAGCGAAAGTAACACTTCTCCCCTTCTGTTCAAATAACCAAACCATTCCGGATACTCTGTGTCACGGAAACGACTCCACGTATAATCATGCAGTTTACGGAACCATTCGGCACAACGTTCGTCGCCAGTCAACTGGTAACCCTTGGCCATGCAAACCAGCGACTCCACATGCACCCACCAGAGTTTCTGGTCCCATTCCAACTGCTGTGGCGGGTTCCCCTTGATGTCGAGGAAATAGTAAATTCCGCCATACTCCTTATCCCAGCCGTATTCCAACGTATTGATGGCGGTATCTACACATTTGCGGATCAATGCGTCATCGTTGAAGCGCGAACCGATATCCATCAAAAACCACATCGCTTCGATAGCATGTCCGGGATTCAGCAGCCTACCTTCGAAAGAGTCTGAAAAGCTACCGTCCTCCAGCACATTTTCGAGAATCAGCCCGCTGTCTTTACGGTAAAACACTTCCATGATTTCATGAACGATTTCCCGGGCCAGGTTATCCACCACTTCGGTGCCCAGAATATGTTCCAATTCAAGAGAGAGATTGGAGAGGATCATGGGAAGCGAAAAATTCCGCAGAGGGCGGGTTCCGGCAATCTGTTTATTGTAAATACCCTTCGGGTTTTCGCGCTTTCGGAGAATGTTTTCGAAGGTACAGGCGGCCAGGTTCCGGTAATGCTCTTCGCCCGTAGCCTTGTATAAAGCTCCGAAACCCATGGCTGCGAAACAGTCCGAAAAAATGTTGTAAGGCTGAACGAGGGGCTTTCCGTCTCGGGTACAGGAAAAATAGTAATTCCCGTTGGTGTCGCGGCCATGCTTTTCAATAAATGCCGCTCCATGTTTCGCCACCTCGAGCCATTCTGTACGCGGCTCCACATTATTGTACATCATGGAAAACAGCCAAACCTGACGACCCTGCAGCCAACTAAACTTGTCGGTATCAAAAACTTTCCCCTGCCGATCCAGGCAAGTAAAATAACCGCCAAACTCCTTGTCTACAGAATTCTCCATCCAAAACGGCAGGATTTTTTCAACCAGTTCCTGCCTATACATTTGCGCATACTGTTTCATCACCACAGGTTTATTTTATAATGTATTTAAGTACTCCTTATAGCGGTTGAAAAGATGTCCCGCCTGCAGGTACGCCGATTGAGGACTCATAAAATGCGAGAACTCAAATGTGATGGCTTTGTTGTACCCGGCTTTTCGGGCCGCTTCGAGCTTTAACCGCAACTTTTCAAATTTGATGGGAAGAAATTTGATGGGCATATCCCGATCAAAAGACTCAGCATTCGTCCAACATTCTAATCCGTACTTGTCGGCCATCATCTTATTTACCCGGAAGAAATCCTCAAGCTCGTGATAGTCGATATGCCCATCCTGGAATGCTACGGCATCAACCGCTCCGCGAATCCCGTCAAAAATTTCACTCCACTCCCGTTCATGTTCGGAAAGCGAAACGGCGTCTTGCTTACTCAATTCGGAGGAAGCAGCGAGCACGGCCTTCTTACCATCGATCCAGGGAGAGATCAGTGTTGGCAATCCATTACTTACGCCCTTGCATTGCGCCCCCAGGGTGCGGAATGCTTCCACAGCCCCCTTGGTTCGACGGCTGATCTCCATACTCAGATACCAACCCTTGAACGCCGGAGAATGGCCATATTTCTTCCAGACTTCATCAATAACAAAACGATTGCTGTCGATTTCAGGACTCAGATCACCGGTATCCCAGTATTTGCCGCTGTCATACAATCCGAAATAAAAATTCATCCCATGTTTCTCCGCCAGCTCCAGGAACATTTCCACCAGATCAACCGGGGGTTGATAGCAGCCGTATTTTTCCATCAGATATGCTGAAGGGTAGGTAAGGAATCTCCGGTAACCGGATCGGATAAGGATCACGGTATCGATGCCGATTTCCTTCATATATCCGAAATCCTTGTCCCACTCCTTTTTCCCCCAGTTCTGATGCGGGATATCATGACTTATTTCATCCAAAAAGGTTCCGGTTATTTTCATAGATATTTTTTCTTTTTCAGATAATCGACCCATGCAGCATAGGCCGCCGGTATGATATGAATGCCGTCAACGGTATATTCCGCCTTGAGATTTCCTTCATTATCCTTGAACACATCGTTGTGCAGATCGATATAGGGAAGATTATGTTCAGCCGCAATTGCACGTATGGAATCGTTGAGCTCGCGGACCAGATGCATCTTGTTCTTCAGGTAATCGGCTTTCAGCAGCGATTCGTTCATGGGAAGTACACTCTGCAGAAAAAGTTTGGTTTTGGGTGAGCCGGCACGAACGCGGGCAATGATACGGCGGTAGTTGGATGAAATCACATCTACCGGCAATCCCCTTCCCAGATCATTGATGCCGATCATCAGGAAAATAGAGGACGGTTTGGCATCGATGATGGCCTGCAGACGGGCCAGTACGCCAAAGGAATTGTCGCCGCCGATCCCACGATTCATAATTTTTTTTCCGGGCAGCAATTCATGCCACATCCCTCTTTCCGTAATGCTGTTACCCAGGAAAACAATTGCCCCCCGAATCACGGGCAACGATTCGAACAACTCCATCCGACCCTGATAGTAGGTGTTGTTGTAACTGCTGTCAATTTTCCGATCCTGCGCCCAAACGTTCATTGTTCCGCTCAAAACAAGCGCCAGGCCGGCGGCGATAAGTTTTTTCTTTTCCATCAGAGATACTTGTTTTTTCTTAGATATTTTACCCACTCAATGTATGCGGCGGGCTTAAGATGGATCCCATCCGTCGTAAATTCTTTTTTCAACTCCCCCTCTTCATCCGCAAATACCTGTGTTAATTCCACATAGTTGATCCGATTGGTCAATGCCACTTCTTTCATCTGTCTGTTCAGGGATTGAATTTTCTCCCTGTTCAGTCGGGAATAGGAAGCAGACAGCATTTGCTGGTTGACCGGTAAAACCGATTGCAGGTAGAGTTTGGTTCGTGGCGAGCGTCGTTTTACTTCGGCTATGATGCGCCGATAGTTCTCAATGATATAGGTTTCAGGAATCCCGCGCTTGAGGTCATTGATTCCGCAAAGTAAAAATATCTTCGCCGGATTTCGATCCAACACTTCGTCCAATCGGTTTAAAATTCCAAAACTTACATCGCCACTGATGCCACGGTTGGCCACGTTTTTTCCCTGTATCAGCTCCGACCAGATTCCCGCTTCCGTAATGCTGTTGCCCACAAAAACAATTTCCTTTTTTCGTTCGGGCAAGATCCGGAACAGCGCAAGTCTGTTCCGATAATGATTATTATCGAAGCTGCTGTCGATTCTTTCCTGTGCCATTACCGGAAAAGCAACGAACAACAACCATATGAATCCAGTCCATTTCATCCTTCATCAAGGTTAAGCGTTCATCATTTCTTTCTTCGGTTCAGGATGGCTGCCGGAATCGCCCGCCTTCCAGTCTTCGTCGGCCTCCTTAAGCCGATCCCACCACAGCTTCTTCAGCAGCCAGGTGGTAATCAGCAGCAATACCGTCCAAACAAGAGCTTCTGTATTTTTTCGGATCATGAAATAGATCGGTATGACCACCTGGGCCATCTGCCATACAACACCGATCACAATATTCAACGCATCCCGTCCGAAATCACGATTGGCTTTAAAGTCCGGATTTTCGGCCAGCACTTCGCGACGGATCGGGCCCCAGAATCCCCAGGGGCGGGTTGTTTTATAGAAATGCTTTACGGCCTCTCTGTTTTCAATAGGCCGGAGATAGGTTCCGATGACACATCCGATACCCGACACCAACAGTATCACCGGGAAGAAAAAAATGTCTACAATATCCGGGAATACAAAAAGTTTAACGGTGGATGCGATCAGCCCGAACAGCATCCCGTAAAAATATCCGTAGCCGGTAAAGCGCCACCAGATCCATTTCAGCACGTTGGCAGCCGCATAACCTCCATATAAGGCAGAGGTAAGCCAAAGGGTAATCTTATTCAGGGAGCCTCCGTTAAGCCCGAACAATATTCCAATCGTCACAAGCGCCAGAGAGGCGATCACACTTATGCGGATGTATTTGCGATCGGGCGCATTGGGATTGATGTATTTTTTATAGATATCGTTTACAACATAGGCCGGTGCGGAATTGACAAATGCGGAGAAAGTGCCCATAAAGGCCGCCAAAAGACCCGCAAGTAACAACCCCTTTAATCCCACCGGAATAAATTTGGATATGGCCAGCGGAAGTACAGTTTCGAAGTCGATGGAAGCGCCCATCGCATTCAGTTCTGGTCCAAGAAATACGAGTCCCAGGACGCCGAAGGCTGCCACCATCAGATAACGCGGAATATACATCACAGCAATGGTCAGTGCACTCATCTTGGCGGCATCGGAGGGCTTCTGCGTGGAAAGAACACGCTGCATATCGTAGCTGGGCACGGGGCCGGCCAGCGATGCAAATATGCCCTTGAACAGCATCATCATAAAGAGCAAACCAAACACCCCGAATCCATCCGTACCAATTTTTTCATTTACACCCGGATAAGGTGTAGCCGACCAGTCGAGTCCCAGGTTCCACCCAAACCAGAGATCCGACCAACCCTGGGGCACGACTGCGTTGATTTGCTCTGCCGTAACCAGGGTGTACCCGATGTAACCGATAATCACTGCAGATACGGTCATAATCAGGAACTGCACCACTTCTGTCGCCACTACACTGTACATGCCTCCTTTTATCGTGTAAAGGGTGGTGAGGATACAGATGATCAGTGCATACATTTTTTCGGAAGAAATGTTGATCGTTCCGGCAGACACACCAAGATCCCATGGAAGAATGGTGGTGCAGAACTTACCGATGCCCTGAAAGAAATAGGCAATAAATCCGATTACGCTGATAACGGCAAACGTTACTACGATGATATGCGACAGACGTGCACCCTTCCCGTCACCGAAACGATAGGTAATCCATTGTGCTCCGGTCATGGTGTTCGACCGGCGCATCCAGATAGCGAGAAAAACAAATACAAATACCTGGTTCCAAACGGGCCAGAGCCAGGGAATCCAGGCACTCTTCAGTCCGTAGATAAACAGAATACTTACCGTCCACATGGTGCCGGAAATATCAAACATTCCGGAAGCATTGCTCAGGCCCAGGTAATACCATTTCATTTTGTTACCGCCCAGAAAATAGGACTGCAAATCTTTGGAGGCCTTCCGGGAAATAAAAAAACCCAGCAGAATAATTCCGACAATATAAAAAAGGACAATAAATAAATCCAACGGACTCAAATTCATAATTCAGTTTTTGATCAGGTACGCCAATACAGGTTTTTGCGGGTTACAAAAACGGTTACCCCAATAACCAGCCCAGTAAGCACAACAGTTTTAACTATTCCCAGATATACGTTAACATTCTTTAAATCGTCAAGAAAAACTTTAATTCCGAGCAAATCCAGCAGGGGCCAGATCAGAAAACTACCCGCGATATAGGCAACCATCGGGTTTTGTCCGCAGATTACCAGAAAATTCCGGCCTGAACGATCCGCCTTGTTCAGCAGGGTATCAAAGAAAATCCAGGTGAAGCAGGCAAGTCCGCTGGTAAGCAGCCAATAACTGAACGACGAAGGGTCTTTTTTTATTCCTCCCGCATAGGCTTCAAAACTGAGTCCCGCCAGGGTCCAAAAGATCCCCCATTCAAATATGGTCGCGTGAACCGATCCCCCGGCGCTTCGTTTCACCGTAAAATATCCGGCCAGCAAAAGCAGAAGGGTTATCAGCAGGTTGGGATTAATCATTCTCGTATAGAGGCAATACACATTAACTACGACAATCACCAAACAAATCAGGGCCAGAGCCGGCGAGGCTGCACCTGCCTTTTCGTGCTTCCGGCTAAGCAGAAGGTCCCCAAGAACGGTACCGGGGATAATAATGAAAAGATACTTCAAATAGTCGAACCGGTACAACCATCCTATTGATGGATGGAAATTCCACACCGCTTCGTTCCAGGAATCCGGAACCTCATATGTAAGGCGGATGCCGGCGATAATTACGAGTACACCCAGTCGGGCCAAAAGATTTTTCCGGGTCAAAACCCAGATCACTGAGCCAAACAGGGCCATATTGGCTAGTACCAGAATGATGATATCACTGCGGTACAGGTCAAACTTTTTCTCAGTCAGAAAATGATGGGCAGCAATCAGCCCTGCGATCATACCCAATCCCGTAATACGCAATACCCTTTGGAGGCTTTTCGACGTTTTGAAACGAAGAAAGACCAGGAAATAGGCGCCGAAGGCAAGAATTCCGGTTAACAGGTTGGCTACTCTGGTTCCGCCCAAAGAATAGGGATTCAGATGCCGGATGGTTATGGCGAAAAACACCAACAGCAGAAATCTCTTCAGAATAGTCTGTATCGTCTGTCCCGAGGATCCCGCATCCACTTTTTTCGCGAGGGCGATAGGAATGGCTGTTCCCATGGCAAAAAGAAAAAACGGAAATACCAGATCAACCCAGGTGATGCCCGGAATATCCGGTTTGTATTTAAAATCCGGAGGACCCACCTGCGCATGAAACATCCATCCCGGCCAGGGCAGTTCATGCGGGAAAGCTCCGGAAAGAACCATCCCGAGAATGGCAAGGCCGCGAAGGGCGTCGAGTGCGCTGTTTCTGGCAAAAGGCTGTTTTCCCGTCGAATTCATCCGATCCTATTTCCTTTTGATAATAATCGCACTCATAACGGGACGTTCACCTGCGGCATCGGAGGGACGAACGGTAAGCTGGCCGTTGACCACCATGCTGGTAGATCCGCCGCCATCCAGATTCAACGCCTCTTTACAACCGATGCTCTTCATCAGGTTGGCGAGTTGTAGCAATGTCAACCCCTTGGCTCCGTTGGGATTGTTTCCTTCCGCTACCAGAATGAATACTTTACCATCGGCATTAAAACCAATTGCCGTACGGGCGCGTTGTATGGTGTTGTCTACGCTGATCATTTCCTCCACATCGGTCAGCCGAACTTCGCTGTTTTTAAGCAGTACCGGAGATCCGCCGACTGCACTTTTCACATTCCAAACCTTTGCTCCGGCAGGATAGCTGGTGGTCGGAACCGGCTTCGGTTCCTCCCCTTCCTTGTTGGCGGCCGGCTCCGTATAACTGTAGGTTACGCCTGTACCGGAACCGATATTGTACACCCAGGTAACCTCGGGTACACCGGCAGAGGTTAATCCAAATGCGCCGCGGGTAATATAATAGTTAACGTTGTTGCCGTTATAGGCGCGCACGATATTACTCACATTGGTCGCTAAAACGGTAGAATTCTGAATGACCAGACTATAGGAGACATTCGTTCCAAAATATCCGGCATTCACACAGGCATATACAGTTCCGGGCTCTTCAGCATAAAGGGCTGAGGGCTTTTTGTTCTTATCCGGGAGAACGGGCTTGAACTCAATTGCGGAGTTTTTCGGATCCAGTACCAAACAATAGGCATTCAGTTGAATACCGTTGAACGTTCCGTTATTCCGATAAAGAGCAAGTGCATCGGGAAAACCGCTGGTGAGGTCCGTTTGCTTCGACCACCCCTCAGGCATGGAAACCAATGAGCGTCCCGGCTGCTGTTCTTCTTCAACGGGCAGCTGTGGACGCGGCGTATCGTAGTATGTTTTTTTAGAACAGGCAGCAAATACGGATGTCGCCGCAAAAAGCATCACCACTGCGTACCTGAACTTGAAATTATTCTTCTGCATAACAGTTGTTTGAGGTTTAACTTTTCAGATGAATGTCTTGGGTATATTGGGTTCCGAAACGATCGGTTACCACTATCGTTATGGTCCGGCTGTCCTTACCGGGAACAGCCGAAAACAAATGGTCCGTAAGGGAGGGGCCGGCCCAGGAATATTTGGCCGGGCGATCCGGCCGCGCCAAATCCTTCTTGACGCCCATATCAAAATCCGTTTCGCGCTTAAGCTCTCCCATAAACCGACCGTCTTCGTACCAAACGGCTTTCCAGGATTCATCCCAGTTCCAGATATTTACCATCAATTTTTCCGGAGCCGACGCATAGGTTCCCGGTTTATAAACCCTGAACTGATAGTCGATTGGTTGGCCTACCGATTTGTAATACCACCGCACACTGTCGTTGTCGACTTCATAAACCGCATATCCGGACGGTGTACCATCAACGCAAAGCTCCGAGAGCCACCAGGTTCCGCAGACAGAAGCGTGGGTATGTTCGAATATGTTGTCTTCGATGCGATTTTCGTTGTAATGGGTATGCCCCGTTAAGATATGCGCCCGGAAGGGTTTGAGCATACGGTAAAGATGATTTCTGTTCAACGTAACATTTCCCGGATTATCGGCCGCTTTTTTTTCCCTTGTTTTTTCGTTGGTGTATGCCGGAATATGCATGCTTACAAACACCAGGGATCCCGGCTTCACGCGGGCAAGATCCTGCTCCAGCCAGCGAAACTGTTGTTCGGTGATGTATCCGATATAGAAATAACGATCTCCATAGTAGAATACATTATCCAGTACCACGTAGTGCGCCTTTCCTCTGTTGAAGGAATACCAGGTTGGACCGTAATGCGCTTTGAACGTCCTGTCGGAATGTTCGTCGCTGCGTACATACAAATCCATGTCGTGGTTGCCCAGCACCTGGAAAAAGCTAACATGGGTTTCTGCAATAGCCTGCTTGTAGGAAGGAATGACTTCGGGAGCATCCCACATCAGATCGCCGCAAACGATGCCCTGTACCGGTGCGATGGAAGAAAGACTGTCTGCATGCCGGCGTGTGTCCGGAACCGCAAATCGGCGGAGCTGCTCCACTTCTTCCGGTTTGTTTACCTGTGGATCGGCCCACACGATCGTAAAATGATGTTCGTCCGGCACCTCCATCCGTTTAAGCACGAAATCAGCGCGGAACTTCCCCCCCGAGGGCTTAACCTCCCGGTAAAACCGAGGCAGCCCGTTCTCCTGCGGAATTTCGTATCCGGAAGGGAGAGTAATGTAAACGAATTGCACATCTCCGCGGGCATGAATCCGGTAGTCGCCGTTTTTGTCCGTATCTACAACCGTGCTGCCATCCGTCACGGGAACCCCGGGAATCGGTTTTCCCGATACATCGATAACCTTCCCCAACAGGAGCAGGTCCGGAAGGCTCCGGCCCTGCATCATGAGGGGAATGGTGGTCATGGACAAAAACGCAAACAATATCTTACGGATCGTTGTCATCTCCAGTCGATGCTTTAATCTTTCAGTCCTTTCTCCAGTGCATCCCACCATCCTTTATTGATGATGTGCACAATATCGAATATCATTGAACCATCGGATTTTTTCCGACACATTTTCAATGCCTTGATGAATTGTTCCTTATCGTTTTTGTATTGTTCGACATAAAGACCGGCGTATACCGGCGTCTTGCGTCGGGTAATTTCCATGGCCAGTTCCGAAGCACCTTCAACCGTGTACCAGCTCTCTTTTCCAACCTTAATACCGGATTCGGTTTTACGAACCACGTCGTCGGAAAGTTTTTCGGCTTCCTTCTTTTCCACCTCAACATAATAAACACCGGTGGTGTACAGGTCCAGCGCCTCCGCGTAACCATAGTTTTTATAGTTGGGGGTTGCCCAGTCGAAATCTGCCGAAGGATCGTATTCACGGCTCGCCCAGTTTACTCCTACATCATAATAGAGCGGATACCAGGCTCCGGTATAATCGCCGAAGATGATATTGGGGTTGATATTTTTCAGTTCACGTCGTGCTTCATAGATAAAATCGTGAATCACTTTGGCACGCCATTCGAGCCAGAGTTTGTAAAGGGGACCTTCTACCCTCTTAACCTCACCACCGGGTGCATAGCTGAAGATGTCGGCCGGGAAATTGGTCACTTTTCTTCCGATATAGGCTTCGAACAGGCGGCGTGATGCATCTGAAAAATCGGCTTCAATGGCATCGTAACGAACCCTGTCCAGAATAATACCGTCGAGTTTGGGATACATCTGAACCAGCTCCTTGATGATGGCCAGCTCGTAAAGCTGTACCTCACGAAGGGCAGGATTGAGCATGGCAGAATATTTTTTCTTCTGCTCGGTAATCGGCGTCATGCCTCCGGGAAGGTAACTGATGGTTTCCCAATGACGTTTGGAAGCATCTTCATACACAACGCCTCTGTCGAAATAGTTGTGCCCGGCAACAAATACGTTTACCGAAGCGTGAACGGTGAGTCCCAGCCGGTGGCCTTCCTCTATAAAAACGGTCAGCATATCCCAACTGAGGTCTTTTGTTCCGCTCTCGTATTCCCCGCTCCACTCTTTCATCACGGGAGCAATTTTGCTTGGATAGAGCACTTCTCCGGTTATCGGCTTTACATCGATCACCACATCGGTTACCCCGGCATTTTTGGAGCGCTCCAGATAATAGGTAATCGAATCCCTATAGGTAAACCGTTTGAAATTGGCCGTGGCATCAAACCAGAGAATATTTCTTCGCTTGAATGCCTCCGGCATTTCCGTCGCCAACGTTTTCCTATCTGCTTTTGAATTTTTCTTTTTCTGTGCATTGCCGGCCGTTGAGAATAACAACAAACCACAAATCACTGCAAAAAACCTATTCTTCATGCGCTTGTTTATTGAAGCTTCTTTTTCAATTTTAATTTCCCTTGATTCCCTGTTCGATGGCGTCCCAGAGAGGCTGTTTTAATCGGTTGTACTGCGGCGCATACACATGCACCACATCGAATAACATGATACCGCCGGAAGTTCTGTTCAATATGTACTTGATGGTTTTGCTGATATCGGCGGTTGAAGGCCAATCCACGTTCCCCATATCGATACTTCCGTAAAGAGGTACTTTGTTTTTCGTGATATATTCGGCGCCGTTCAGTGAACCTTCAACACTCCACCAATGGTATTTCAGATTGGCGGTTGAAGGGTTGTCGGCCAGCATTAGCTGCGTAAAGTAGTTTCCGGTCATCAGGATATCCAGCTCTTCCACATAACCGGTTTCTGAATACCCGGGATAGGCCCAGGAGAAACGGATGGCCTGATCGGCAAACGGATCATAGTCTTTACTTGCCCAGTTTACGCCCACCTGGTAATAGGTGGTATACCAGGCCCCGACGTACACGCCGAACTCTACATTCGGTTTAACGCCTTTCACGGCGGCACGGGCTTTTTTGATAAAGTCGTGAATGACCGATGCACGGTAGTACAGCCATTTGTTGTAGTATTTACCGGTTGATTGCGGCACCACCCGTCCATCGCTTACGGACCAGCTGGTAACGATATCGCCGGGAAAGTTCATGAAATCGGCCTGGGTATCGTTAAACTTGTCTTTCAGAAATTGTTTGAACTGATCGCGACTAAAATCCGAAAAGTCGGCATCGATATCGGTGTAACGCGCGTAATCCAGAATCATTCCATCGGTATCGTACTTGCCCACTATCTCCTTGATGATGTTGAGCACGCGGTTCTGAACGTCCGGATGAGCGGGGTTTACGAAGGCATTCCTTCCCGTGGTGGTCACAGCAACGCGCTGACCATAACGGTCACAAACAACCGATTCGTACTTCGCTTTGAATTGCGCATCATCGAATACCGTACCGACACGACGTGCGCCGTCTCCTTCCACGAAGGTTACGATAGAGGTATACACCTTGAAGTTCCGCTTCTTGGCTTCCTCAATCATAAAGCCTACATAGTCTACACCCTCTGTGATGGTCTTGCCGTCCATGGTGCGGATTTCGGACGTGTAGGCACTGGGGTACGCCGTATATCCCGAGCTCCCCTTAACGTCAATCACAAGTCCTGTAACACCGACCTGCTTCAGTGTATCGAGTACCGTCCGGATATTGGCGGTATCGTTCAAACGTCCCCAGGTCCCGAATACATTCGAACGGAAATCGACCCACGCCAGAACATTTCTTTGCGGAACGATTACCCTGGGTTCATCTCCCCCCGGTTCTTCGGGAACGGGAGGAGATGACGATTTCTTACTGCAGGCGGCCAGTATCAGCATGGCTGAAACAAATACCGGCATCATTCTTAGGGAGAATCTCATATAGTCGCAGATTTTATTCTTTATCAGGGTTTATAGTTGGTAAACTCATGCGCCATGATACCGCCGTTTGTCAGCAGCATATACGCCTGCATCCGGTCGCCGTCATGACTGGTCACCACGGTAATATCGGAAGTACTGTTACCATTGGTTCCTCCGGTCAAGGTTTCCGACTTATACACCTGGAATTCGTTGTAGTTGGGAGCGTTCAGCGGAGTGGATATCCGTGCCAGGCTGGTGATATCATATACACCCATATAAATTACCGAGTTGTACGACCACCAGAATTCGTTCAGGAACATGTACCGGGCATTGTTGAACTCAATCACAAAAGTAGCATTCTTAAACAATACACCCGAGTTGAATTCCATTTTGGCCACACGGTTTCCACTTCCATCGACCAGTGATAGATCGTTCTGGGAGTTGATGATGAACTGACCGTCGGCATGGATGGACAGGGGTTGCGATTCGAAGATATATCCCATACTTGCTCCGTTCGCCGGCAGATACTTCACATACTTGGGCGTAGGATCGGTGATCACACCACCGCGAACTTCCCAGATATAGGTAACATCGGTAACAGAAACCGTTGCCATAATCAGGGCATCGCCCTTCAGGTCGCCGTATATATTGATCCTACGGCCTGCGGCTTTTTCCGCGGTTCCGCCATAGCCGGAAACATCGGTCACGGTCCAGTCGAGCATGAGGGTCGGCGCCTCGTCGAAAGAGTTGGAATAACGATAGAGCCAGAGCTTGTTGTTCATGGTACCGAAATTGGACGCCAGAACATTACCCGCATGGTCGTTGGTAAACTGCATCACCAGGTTGTTGGTGCCGGAAAGCGCAGTGTAGGGGTTATTGGCAGGATCCAGGGTTTTAACGTATTCACCGGTCCAGCGGTTATAAATTCTCATGGAACGGGCCAGAATGAATTCATCACCCAATACGGCAATACCCGATTCTGCACCGTTGACAATGCCGAGGTCGGCTGCCGTTTTGGTCCAGAGTCTTCTGTGAATACCAAATCCATATTCCTGCTTCACCGGCTCCGCTACCCTAAGGGTATGCTCCTTGTACGAACCATCGATGGAAATGACGCGCAGCTTGATGGGGTTAGACACATCAACGGATCCCCCCTGTGCAATGGATGCCGTAGAGTGTCTGTTGATGGTATACGTAATGGTGGGATTCTGCATCACCATTCCCGGAAGCGCATAGAAGAGAAACTCTCCATTTTCCTGTTTTACACCCTGTATGGTCTGGTCAACTCCATCGCCGTCGCGGTAATGCAGATTGGCTTCGTAGAGTGTCTGATCACCCACCTTGCGCGCAACCACCACGTATTTTTTGGGTGTTCCCAGTCCGGGCGTGATGGTAAGTTCAACCGGATTGGTCAGATCCATCACGGTTCCCAGTGCCGGTGTAATCACCGCATCCTGGGAAATGGTGGCACGAAGGATGATTTTATCGAGACGCATTTCGTTGTCGGAGTCCACCGGGTAAAAATAGGGGACGTCGAAATAGATTGTATCGTTGCTGAAGCGGGCCTCAAATATCCGCGCTGAGCCCATTCCATCGAATGTGCCGTAGATGTCGCTTATGGCTATCCCGTCTTTCGGCGTAAAGCTGTCGGCCTTATGGCATGCTGCCAGAACGGTAGCGGCGAACACAGGAGCCAAAATTTTATTGAATGAGATTTTCATTGCAGTTGATTTAATTGTGAACGTACGCGATTACCATCCTTTAATCTGTTCAAGAGCAGTGTTGTTCTGCGTTTCGTTGATGATGATCGGCATATAGTACAGGTCAGGAATAAATTTCCTGTCGGTATTATCGCATTCCACAACATCGTATCGGAATCCTCCGGCAACAGGTGTAGCCGAGTGTCCGGTAAAGCGTTTGTTGTTAAGAACGATATGGGCTTTTCTCCATCGGCGCAGGTCCCAGTAGCGGTGACCTTCGAAGGCAAGCTCTACCATACGTTCTCTTTCTACCGCAGCCATCAGATCGTTGGCCGAGGTTGCCGGAGTAGCAGGCAATCCTCTTTTGCTTCTCAGCTCATCGATGGCCGCTTTCGCACCAATCAGGTCACCCGTCTTGATTTTCGCTTCGGCATCAATCAGCACCACTTCGGCATAACGAAGCTCAATCCAGTGCTGCGAACTTTTGTTCACCACAAAGTTGTTCTCTACAGGATTCAGCATCTTACGAACATAATAACCGGTAACCGTTCTTTTAGGCTCTGTGGTTTCACCGTAGGTTACAATGCCGTCGTATTGCGCACCCGGAGTAGTGTTGAGGGTTCTGCCCTTCCATTGGGCACCATTGTAAAGAATGGTGGCATAGAAACGGGGCTCCCTGTTCACGTACGGGTTGGCTGCCATCGTCGGGTTGTTCCAGGAAAATTCCTGTCCATCGGCCATCTGGAAAGCGTCGACGAGTTCGGCAGTGGGAACACCGTAAACCAGGCACTGACCAGGCGCGTCAGACGGTGGCGCAAACCCAAGATCATATTGGTGTGTAAAGGTCGGAGCGACGTAGTCAATTTTGAAGATCGCTTCCTTGGTGTTCGGATTGGTGAAGATGGACTCGAAATTGGTTTCCAGTGCATAGTAACCTTCTTCCGCCAGCTTTCTCACTTCACCCGCAGCATTTACGGCATTCTGATAATACTGGCGAGCTTTACTCTCCGGAACGCCGGTAAGCGGATCGCTGTTGTACTGTTTCTTATCATATTCTGCAACGGAAGCGGCGTACAGCCAGGTACGTGCCAGCATACCGTAGGCTGCACCCTTGGTTGCCTTTCCTTTACGCGCCGCATCCCACTCTTTCGGCAGATGCTCTGCCGCAAAGCTGAAATCGTTGGCGATAAAGTTCCAGCAATCGTCTTCCGATGCTCGGGGTTGAGGCGTATCGTAATCCGACATCTCGTCCATCAATACAAAACTTCCATGCAAGCGGGCAAGCCAGAAATAAACATAGCCGCGGATAAAACGCGCTTCCGCTTCATAGCGCTTCTTCTCCGTGTCGCTCAGGCTGGAATATTTATACACACCATCGATCAGTTCATTGAGACGACGAACGCGGGTATAGGCATCCTGCCAGTAATTGAGCTGAGGTCCGGCCGCGTTAACACGGGAGGGATCCGAAGCCAGGATATTTACCGTTCCGTTTCCGGAAACAGTTGAAGTGTATTTCATGATGTCGGTGAGGGCGTCGGTAGCATTGCTGTACCCGATCGGGAACTGCCCGAAGCTGAATGTCTGAAACTCACTGTACATGCCGTTCATGTAGAGTTCCATATTCGAAGGGTTTGCCCATATCTGTCCTTCCGAATACCGGTCGGTCGGAAGTATATCAACCTTGCAACTGTTCAGGGATACAGTCAATCCCAGAGCAATACAGGCATTTTTTATAATTGAAGATGTTTTATACATAGAAATCTGCATTTAGAAGGTTACACTGATACCGCCGGAGAACATACGTTGTTGGGGATAGAAACCGTTGTTCACGTTCGGCATTTCCGGATCCAGATATTTGAGTTTATCCAGGGTGATTAGGTTAAATCCTGAAACATAAAGTCTGACATTCTGAATCTTCGCTGCCCTGATCCAGGAAGCAGGAAGTGTATAACCCAGCTGGACGGACTTCAGACGAACATAGGATCCGTCTCGTATCCATCCGGAGTTGATATGTGCGTTGTGTGCGGACAAACTGGACTTATATGCGGTAAGACGCGGAAATTCGGCATTCGGATTATCCGGTGTCCAGGCATTTTCCACGAGGAAGTAGGGTGAGTTACCGTAACCATAGAAGGTTTTGGTGAACGGTGTGTTATCGTCTACCCCGCTGGTTCCGCTTGAACCTTCATAGGTACCCGCAAGGCTGACATCGCAAAGTGCGGCCCCCTGAATGAGAGCAGAGAAATCAAACCCTTTGTAGCGAAGATCGATATTCAGACCGAACATGAGCTCGGGCAGGTTGCTTCTTCCGATATAGGTCATGTCGTCGGCACGGGTGAGTCGGCCATCACCATTGATGTCTTTGTAGATAAAGAAGCCGGGTGCGACGACGCCTGCACTGGGTGAAGCCGCATTGGCGGTTTCCTCCCAGGTTTGGTACATACCTTCTACAACAAAACCGATTTTTTCACCCACACTTCTTCCCAAACGACGTTGCCATGCAGGAATACCATCGCTTTCATTAAGGCGGAGGATTTTGTTTTTAGCCCAGTTAAGGTTACCGGTAAGTCCGAAGTCCAACTCACCGATTTTGTTTTTGTGACGCAGCTGGAGATCAAATCCCTTGTTCGCCACCCGGTTGTGGTTAATAACAGAAGGGAAATAGCCTCCATAGCTGAGCGGGTACAGCGATCCGGCACTGGTAAGAATATCGCGGGTGTGCTTGTAGAACCAGTCGAAATCAACGCCGAGCAGTCCATCCCACAAGATGGCTTCAAAACCGACGTTTCGGGTCACCGCAGTTTCCCATTTCAATTTAGGATTAGCAAGGGCGTTGGTATAGAGCGCATTGGTGGGTTTTCCACCGATCACTACCACAGGAGATGTTGTGAGGCTGAAGGTACTCAGGTACGGGAAAGAATAACTTCCGATCTTACCGTTACCCTGACTTCCGATGGAAGCTCGGATCTTCAGGAAATTAACAGTATTGCTGAGGTTATCAAAGAAGTTTTCCTTGCTGATTACCCAACCAGCACCTACGCCGGGAAATGCATTCCATCGGTATTCTTCGGCAAACAATACAGAGGCATCACTTCTGACGGCCACTTCGAGCAGGTATTTGTCGAGGTAACTGTAGTTTACCCTTCCCACAATACCGGCGCGGGAATCCGTGACGTTCGAACTACCTGTCGGAGACACGAAATAAAGGGGATCCTTACTTCCGTAGTCAATCTCATGAATATCCGTGAGATCAAAGTTGGAAGCACCGGTTGAGAATACACTGTTTTTGGCCTGAGACCATTCGTACAGAGCAAGCGCGCTTATGCTATGATCTCCGAAACTGCGGTCGTAGCTCAGGCTTCCCTGCAGCGTTTTACGGAAGTTCTGACTATAGTTTTGTCTGAGTGTGTTTCGGGTAATACCCGGCAGTGTATTGATTTCAACAAAATCTCCCACAACAACATCGCGGTCGCGTCCCATAACGGTGTAGGGAGTCAGCCAGGACTTACCTTCCGTTCCGGTTTTATCGTAGCCCAGAAGCAGTTTACCGGTAAGACCTTCAACACCGGGGATTTTCACATTGAAGTTCATATTCCCCTGGAAGATGTTGGACTGTGTTCTTTGATAGCCCGACTTTTCAACCGATGCAATGGGGTTCACCCAACCGGCATTACTACGGTAAGCGGTGGGAAGACCATTGGGAGCGTACATCGGTAAGTTGGGCAACGTACGTACAGCCTGATAGAAGGGGTTCAGATAAGCGGTGTTGTCCGGCGCTATGCCAGGCGTACGGGTATTGGTTTGGCGAAGGCCGACATCCACGGACACCGATAAATATTTATTCAGTTCCGCATCCAGGTTGGAACGGAGGTTATAACGCTGGAACCCGGTGTTGGCCACAATACCATCCTGATCGAGCATGCCGAATGTGGTATAGTAGCGGACCTTATCGGTACCGCCGCGGATACCCACACTGTGCTGTTGGGAAAGACTGTTGTTGTCGAGAAGCATTCCCACCCAGTCGGTATTTCCAAGCAGGGGATTGGTATTGGTTCCGTTCCTCACAGCGTCAATCTGTTCCTGGGTGTACACCAGAGGAACAGGGTTGGTATTGGTGTGGATATTATATTCATTGTCCATCTCGGTTCCCTTGTTATACCATTCCATATAGTCAGGACCGTTGAGGAACTTGGGGAAACGTGTATTCTGATTTACCGTCAGGGCTCCGTCGTAGGTTACGGTCGGGCGCTGATTCTTACCTCTTTTGGTGGTGATCAGGATAATACCGTTTGCCGCCTGGAGACCATATACTGCAGTTGAGACGGCATCCTTAAGAATGGTGATGCTTTCAATTTCACTGGGATCGAGATGCGCAAACGAAGGGCGCTCGATGTTATCGATCAGGATCATCGGAGAGGCGTTCTGGGTTGTGCCCACACCACGGATACGGAGGGTGGCATCATCGGCACCGGGCCGACCCGATTGCTGCAGGGTTGTAAGGCCCGGCAAACGCCCTGCCAACATATTGGTGACGTTCATGGCCGGAGCCTTCTTCAGTTCATCGCCGTTTAACTGTGCCACGGCACCAACCACCTTGGCCCTACGCTGGGAACCATAACCCACCACCACAACTTCATTCAGTTCCTTCAGCGATTCTTTCAATGAAATACGAATATCGTCGCCAGCCTTAACCTGTACCGTGCGGGCTGCGTAGCCCGTCATCGAGATTTCGAGTGTAGCTTTTGCCGCATCAATGCGGATCGTGAACCGACCGTTATCGTCCGATGCAACGCCGCGATTGGTTTTGGCAACTTTGATGGATGCTCCGGATAGTGGCGCACCACGTTCATCCGTAATTATGCCTGAGACTGTATGGTCCTGTGCGTACAGCATTGATTGGCATCCCAGGCCAATCAGCAGCAGCCAGAACCTGCACAGCCAACGTAGATGGATGTTCTTTTTCATACCGCAGTTGAATTGATTGAAGTTTGAAATTTTGTTCAGTTATTGTAAGTATCCTTGAAATGTGATTTCCCTCGTAAAAGGATTCAGCCACTTATCCAACAACACGGCAACCTCGCGGCGCGTCAACTTTCTTGAAGAGCTCCTCTCCTCTCCTACACCGATGTTGTTATCGACTACCTGAAGCATTCGTATAAGACTATTCAGATCCAGAAATTCCCCCGACGCCTCCAGATATTTCTGGTATTGGGGGTAATACCACTTGAGGCCCTGCACCAGTTCGTAGCCGCTGATGGGCTGATCGGGATAAAACCAGGTTTGATTGGCCCAACGATAAGGGACCCCGGTGCCCCTGATGATACCGGTTGCGCCTATACGCTGAATCGCCATAAAATCGGGATCCGTTGGCGGCACATCGATATAGGGCATGATCATTACCTTTTTCTCAAGCAGCTCCTGCTGAACAGTACGCACCGACAGCTCCCGGGGCTCCACGTTGCTGAGTACGGAAAGTGCCGCTATCATGCCGGCAGCCTGCCCGGTAAGCAGCACGCAGGGCTGCAAACGGGTAGTCCCATTTACCACATTGCTTACGGAAATTCCTTTTTCCGCAACCACAAGTCCATTCATTTTTTCCGGAATCAGACTTCCCATCGGAACATTGAAAGAAGGAACGGGATAAAACTCAAGATGCTGGGGTGCATTCCGATTTTTTTTATGATGATGATCGATGGGATAATCACCTACGCTGATGCCCGTACGATAAAGCGGATCCCCCCAGGTAAAGGGCTCCGAAATATTCTTCATGGAAAACCGCACCACTCCCTTCATCCGACGCCCCTCCCGATGGTAGGGAATCAGCGGCATACGGTCAGCCGTCGGAAACTCATCATCGGCAAGGCCCAGATTGCGGAAGCCCAGTTCATTCTGAATAAAATAAATAAAACGATAGGTCATCTGCTTTGCCTTCTCGAGCTCGACAGCCCTTTCTTCTTCACTTAAATGGATGATGTTGAGATAGGTATCGTTGCCCCGTTTGGGCCAGTTGATCATGTATTTGTTGCGGGGAAGCTTTCCATAATTCAACATCGTTTCGGCATCAACGCTGGGCTTCTCTAATGTGGAGTCAAAACAGTAAGAAGTACAACAGCAATCAAATTCTTTCGGATCGTACCCCGCAGGGCGTGGAATGGTTTTGTCAACACCCTTTCCGTAATCCTTCAATATCGCAGCATACGTAAGCTCCTGTATAATATCATTTGTTTCGGGAACACCAACCCCCTCACCGGTTTCGCTGTCCGCCTCCATGCCCACATCATAGGGCACTCCGGCATCGGCAAGCACATCTCCGAGTTCCGTAGCATCGATAACCACTTTTGCGGTAATACGAACCGGATTCTTTTTTTGATCGGAAAACAAAGCGCCTACCAATCGACCATTTTCCACCAATGCTTTCCGGAATATCAATCCATGATGGACCGACAGCATTTTTTCCGCTTTGGCCATCACCTTAAAAATACTGTCTGCAACATGAGGCTCAAACAAGGTGTTGCTTACCCAACCCGTTTCTACCTGGGCGGGGCCACCATATACCTTATATAAATGTTGACGAAACTCTTCCCAGATTCCGGAAGGCAACCGATGATTCCCATCGGTAGCCGTTACGCCGGCCGCAGAAAGCATGCCGCCAAGCCAGGGTGTAGGCTCCGCAATAAGGGTAGGAACCCCCATACGTGCCGATTGAATACCAGCAGCCGTCCCCCCGGTTCCTCCACCAATGACCAACACATCAGTGGAAAGTTGTCTTTCCTTAACCCGTTTCTGCGCTTCCACAGAAATGAACAGTAACGACAATAAAAGGCCTGTTCCGGCTTTACGGAAAAATGGTCTGAAATGAATCACCCCAAATTTTTATTTACTGGTTTGAAATACGCGCTTCCGACATTCTCTCACTCACGACAACCTTAAGCAATGCTGATTTGACCATCCCTCTCAATCAGGAATCTTCTTGGCAATGGCCGGGCGGGAATACACAGTTACAACTAGCAAACAGGCAGCATGCAAGGCAATCGTTATCTATATTTTCTCGTTTCTAGAACTAAGTTAGCAATTATTTTTAAAAATCAAAATCCAATTTTTAATTTTTTTTAAAAATTCAGTAGATTTGGTGAAACGCCGCGCCACATGAGGCATTGCCCAAATAATTTTACAGAATTACTTTTCAGAAACTATACCTTTGGGACCGGCTTTTTTAATAAATTTAAAAAGTAGGTTTAAGGAAAAAACTGCATACGCGACATAATCATATGAAGTCTTCTTCTACCCATAAGAAAAAGCAGGCTCCCCAAAAGCCTGTCGTTTCCGAATCGATTCCGCTTCGGAAAACGTTCTTTGAAGAACTCCATGATGAAAATATCACCGGAGTAGCCTACAAGAATATTAACCTGAAAAAGGAAATTGTATCCTTTTTTGCCAATAACGGCAACGCTACCATTGCCGAGCTTTGCCGCGAGTTAAACGCGAGTGTACCCAAAGTCACCACTCTACTCACCGATCTGATTTCCGATGGGCTGGTACAGGAATACGGAAAGATCGACTCCACCGGCGGTCGCCGCCCCAACCTGTACGGGCTGGTTCCGGACTCCGCTTTCTTTATCGGTGTGGAAGTAAAAAGATTTCATATCAATCTCGGTTTGCTGGATTTCAAAAAGAACCTGATCAAATTTTCCGAAAGAATTCCCTTTCATCTTCAGAACTCAACGGAATCACTCAATCAGCTTTGTCAGCTGATCGAATCCGAAATCACCGAACTCGGCATTCCCAAGGAAAAAATTCTGGGCATGGGCGTCAACCTCTCGGGCCGTATCAACTACGCCACCGGTTACAGCTTCAGCTATTTTCATTTCGATGAAGAACCATTGAGCCGTATCATGGAGCGCCGGATCGGTATACGCACTTTCCTCGAAAACGATTCCCGCGCCATGGCTTATGGAGAGTTCTGTTCGGGTCATATCCGTGAAGAAAAAAACGCACTCTTCATCAACCTGGATCACGGTATCGGTGCCGGTATCCTGATCGGCGGTCAACTCTACTACGGGAAGTCGGGATTTGCCGGCGAGTTCGGACATATCCCATTATTCAATAACGATATCATTTGTCACTGCGGCAAAAAAGGCTGTCTGGAAACCGAAGCTTCCGGAGATGCCCTCACGCGAAAGTTTCAGCAGAAAATGCGCGACGGCTCTTCTACCGTATTGGCCAGAAAATACAAGAATCCGGAAGATGTTCAGCTGGAAGATATAATCCAGGCAGCCATCAACGATGACGTACTCGCCATCGAGCTGATTGCAGAAATTGGTGAAAAACTGGGCCGGGGAATTGCGCTGCTGATCAATCTTTTCAATCCCGAAATGGTTATTCTGGGGGGCGCTATTTCGTCTACCGGCGACTACGTACGTCTTCCGGTCAAAAGCGCCGTCAACAAATACTCGCTCAGTCTGGTAAACAACGATACCCATCTTTCCATGTCGAAGCTCGGCGAACAGGCGGGAGCCATCGGCGCCTGCCTCCTGGTGCGGAACAAACTGCTGGCACTGGGGTAAACTATACCACCATCAGGCTACAGCCGCGGATATCGCTGTTATCCATTCGCCCGAGAATTTCGAAACTCCCATCGCCGTGCAGTTTACCGATGTCTTCAGTGGCGATAAACGCGCAGGAATACACATTGGCCAGATCGATAACGGAAATCACGCCGTTGCCGCTGACCCGCACAGCCTGCGGATCATCTTCTTCACGCATGTACACCCGCATCCAGGGCGGGCAACGAAAGATTCCATCACCGCAGGAATAAGCCTGGGAGAACAACTCCGTCATCCCGTATTCGGCATGGATCTTCGGCAGGTTGAACTGCTTTTTGAGATACTCCTGCACCTCCGCCCGGGTCAACTCCTCACGCCGTCCCTTCATTCCGCCGGTTTCCAGCACGACGGTATGTTTCAGCGGCATCGGCCAGTCGCGTGCAAAATCCAGCAAGGCAAAAGTCACCCCGATAAGCCAGGTCTTCTGACCGGCAGCTTCATTTTCTTTAAGCAAGGCTGCCAGCTCTTCGTGGTTGTAGAGGTAGAATCCGCTTTTGGGATGGCCGCTTTTGCGGATCAGCTCATCCACCATCACCACCAACGAGGAATGCTGCCTCTCAAGATAGGCAGGGAGTAACCCGACGATACACCAGGACGCCGGATCCCCATAAAACAGCGAAAAAGCCTTTTCAAAACTATCCCGGTAAACGGTGATATCTTTTACATAATGCCGGCTGTTCACCGACCCCGTGGTTCCGCTGCTCTCAAACCAGGTTTGGGCTTCCCAGTTGCCGGACACCACCTTGTGCGTCTTGAAAAAAGAGATGGGGAGAAACGGGATCTTTTCAGGAGCCGTTATCGTTGCCGGATCGATGCGCAGCAAATCAACATAGTCCCTGTAAAGAGTGTTATATTTATATTGCCAACGGAAAAGTGACAGTGCATGGTCGGCAAACTGTTCCGGATTCTGCGGCAACACTTTAAGATCAAATTCACAGTTCATTTTAGGTTCTTAACGGCTGAAAACATACATTTGTTACCATCAACACAGGATATGAAGGCTAAATCGTTTCTTTTCGGGGGGCTGCTGACCCTGGTTGCCCTCGCTTCTTGCGACAAAGATAAGCTGCAAACCACTCCGGTCATCGAATTCAAATCGATGAACCTGACAGAAATGCATCAGCGCGACCTGCTGGAAGTTATTTTTGAGTTCCGGGATAAGGAAGGAGACCTGGATTCTTCCTTCGTGGAAATTGCCATAATCAATGAAGCAGCTGTCGGCACGCCCGATGCAGAGCCCCTGGAACTGAAAAACAAAATCCCGGAATTCCCGGGCACCAGAAGAGGCGAACTGGCCATCCGGGGCACCCGAAGCGATAACGGAAATCCGGTCCCCCCCGGCTACCTGAACATTATTCTGCCCTCGACCAGCCACGACAACGATACCATGAGAATTTCCTTCCAGATCAAAGACAAAGCCGGAAATCTGAGCGAAAAGATCACGGTTCCGCAAAATCTCGTCGTTATTAAACAATAAATCCTTGGTGAGTGTCCCGCAACTTGTCCGGAGAACCGTTGATTTCCTGCTTTACAGTTCTCTATACATTGCGTTATGCGCAATAGCACTCTGTCTTGAAACCAACCTCCTGCTGGGCATTCCCTTTCAGCCCCCCCGCTTCTACCTGTTTGTGGGCTGCGCCACACTCCTGCAATACAATCTTCACTATTATATCAAAACCAAAGAACCAGCGCGCGATGCGCGTACGGCCTGGTCGCACCGGCACAGGCCCGTACACAAAACACTGATCGTTCTGAGTCTGGCCGGCATCCTTTTCAGCCTGTTCGGATTTTCGGCGCGCCACCTCTTTATTGTAGGCATCCTCGGGGTATTAACCGCCCTCTACTCTGTTCCCATTCCGGGAAAGAAAAGACTGAAAGACTTCGGATTGGTGAAGATTACCGTACTCACCCTCACCTGGACCATCATCACGGTTTGGCTGCCGGTAGCGGAGAGCGGCTGGGACGTAGAGATCTGGCTGATCTTTATCCGACGCTTCCTTTTTATGGGAGCCCTCTGCCTCGCCTTTGACATCCGCGATGTACACGAAGACGCGCCCCGCGAAATACGCACGATTCCGGTTCGGATAGGATTGCCCAATACCTACCGGATCATATGGCTGCTCCTGGCCCTATTCGTATTGCTGAGCATATTCCAGTTCTATAATGGCGGCAATGTTTACCATTTCAATGCCATGATGCTTTCCGCACTGGCCACCTACGTGGTCATCAGCGCCTCCCGAAACATCGAAAACGACTATATTTATCTGGGTGGAATCGACGGCATGATGCTGCTCCAGTTCATTCTGGTGGCCGTTGGAAGCTGAGATTCCTTACATTTGACCCATTAATTCTGAGCGATATGGCTAAAAACAAAGAAAAAAAAGAGAAAAAAAACCAGAAGGATATCATCACCAATGAGTCGATGGATTTTCTGCGCAGATACCTGAACAATCCCTCTCCTGTTGGATTTGAAAGCAGTGGTCAGCAACTCTGGCTCGATTATATCAAGTCCTATACCGATACTCAGTTCACCGATCCTTACGGAACCGCCGTGGGCGTGATCAATCCCGATGCGCCGTTCAAGGTGGTGATCGAAGCCCATGCCGACGAAATCAGCTGGTTCGTGAACTATATCACCCCCGAAGGACTGATGTACGTTAAACGCAATGGTGGGGTCGACCATCAGATCGCTCCCAGCCAACGTGTATTTATCCATGGTAAAAAAGGCCCCGTTAAAGCCGTGTTCGGTTGGCCCGCTATCCATACCCGTATCGGCAATCCCGATTCCAAGGAACCCGCTCCGAGAACCGACAATCTTACGCTCGACTGCGGCGCCCGCTCCAAAAAAGAAGTCGAGGAACTCGGCATTCATATCGGATCGGTTGTAACCTACCAGGACGGCTTCGATGAACTGTCCAACGGTTATTATATCTGCCGTGCCATGGACAACCGCATCGGTGGATTTATGATTGCGGAAACCGCAAGACTGATCAAGGAGCACAAGGTGAAACTTCCCTATGCACTCTATGTGGTGAATGCCGTACAGGAAGAAATCGGACTCCGCGGTGCGGAAATGATTGCCCGCCGCATCAAACCGGATGTAGCCATCATCACCGATGTAACACACGACACCACCACGCCCATGGTCAATAAATTTATTGAAGGAGATGTTGCCTGCGGCAAAGGCCCCTCGCTGGCTTACGGCCCGGCCATCCACAACAAGCTGCTGGCCCTGGTTCAGGATGTTGCCGAAGAAAAGGAAATTCCCGTTCAGCTCCGCACGGTATCCCGCAGCACGGGTACCGACACCGACTCCTTCGCTTATGCGAACGATGGATGTCCTTCCGTTCTGATCTCCATTCCGCTGCGCTACATGCACACGACAGTAGAAATGCTGCACAGATCGGATATCGAATCTACCATCCGGCTGATGTATGAAACACTGCTGAAGTTGACTCCGAAAACGAATCTGAGTTATTTCAAATAAAGAAAGAAGGGCTGTGATGCGAAAGTGTTGCAGCCTTTTTTTAATGCGCCTGCGCTTCCAGCAGCGGCAATTCACCGAGTTCTGCGCAGAGAAAACACTCCCCGTTGGCAACGGTTCGGATGGCGGTAATCATTTCGGCCATGGAACTGTTTTTGGTCACATAGCCCCCTGCGCCCGCAGCAAACATACCCCGAACATAGTAGCGCTCGGCATGCGTTGAAACGCCGATTATTTTTATCCCAGGATACAATCGCATAATTTCCCGGGTAGCTTCTATGCCGGAAACCGGCTCCATGTTGATATCCATAAGAATGACATCGGGCTTTAGAGAACCAGCCGATTCAATCGCTTCTCCCCCCGAACTGCATTCGTACACTTCTCCGATATCGGGAAAGGTCTTTAGAATAAAGCTCCAGGTTTCACGGACAAGGGCGTGATCATCTACGATCATTACAGATATCATGACGGTCGGGAAAAAGGGTGAACTCCATTAACGCAGGGGCTACAGATTTAGTATATTTTATATATAAAAAAATCACCCTAAAACGATCAGATTGCAGGACCGCTAAGAAAACTTCGGAGCGGAAGACTAAGCCCCAGCTGCTGATAAGGTTTGGAAGACTGATAGTAGGAAAGCGCATAGCGCAGCTGGAATTGTTTCAACAGAACACCCGCTCCCAACGAGAAGCCGTTTAATCCGTTTTGACTATCGGCGATGTTCAGTTCCTTCCGACGAAGGTAGTTGTAGCCTGCAGTGATTTCAATCCGATCGGCCGGCGCAAACTGCACCGACATTACCATATGCCGGAACAAATCATCGAAGAAGGATTTGCGCTGCGGATTCTCCGGCTCAAAACGCGGATCCTCATACCGGAGGGCAAAAGCCTGGAGATGGTGCAGGGTCAGGCAGAATTGGAGCGGTGCGTTCTTCAGTTTTTTGGAAAGGCCGAGTTTGAGATCAAAAGGCAGTTCCTCCTTTTCGCCGTTATAGGTACTTAGTTGAGTGCCCATATTGGAAGCTACGAAACCGATCTGCACACCAGCGGCTGTATCCAGAAAAAGAAAACCCGCATCAACGGCCATTCCCGATGCACGCTGAATGCCATAGTTGGAGCCGATGTATTTAAGCGAAATACCGTACCGCCATTTTTCCAGGTAGGAACGAGAGGCCGAAACCTGCATGACATAGTCGCGCGGACGAAATATGCCCATTTCGTTTCCTGCGGCATCCGTATGCGGAATGGAACCGTAGCTGAAATAGTGAACTGCAGCGGCGATCTGCGTTTGCGAAGGTTTATGGGAAAACGACTGCAGAGCCATCAGGTTTTTGATGCCCGCATAAAAGCTGGAAAAAGAAACCGACAGGTCGCCGCTGGTTTCCGGACGAAACAGAGCAGGGTTTTGGAGCGCCAGCGAAACATCATTCGTTTGACGGCTGATGTTCATACCACCCGAGGCACTCACCTGCGGTGAGGCCGGAAGGCGGAGAAAATTGAATACCGTTCTGCCCCCCAACGTCTGCGCCCGGGCCGACACGGCACCCATTGCTGCAAGCAGAAGAAACAATATTCTCAACATGTGATGAAGGTAAGGAAAACTGCCATTCCAGATAATTTGGAATTCCATGTTTTCTGGAGTGCTTGCAGGAATGGGAAGGATTTTGTAACTTAATAGATTGGGGACTAAGTAAACGACACCGCTGAATAACTACCCTACCCTGTGTGATCGCATTTCGACACCCATTTTCTTTTTTTAATTTGGTCCTGAATAAATTTCAATTCTTCCCTCCGAAGATCAATAATGGCTTCCACCACCATGACTCAAACACCCCCTAGCATTTTGCAACAACTAAAAAAAGAGCATCCCAACATTTCATTTTTGGTTTCCAGATTTTGTCAGTCTGGATCGTTCGGTTCGCTTGAGGATCAGAGCAACAGCCGTATTTTTGAAAACGCCACGAAACACTTACTGGATAAGCATTCTAAAAGTCTACCGCCATTTTAGTAAAATAAAATCCCCGCATCAACATGCGGGGATTCCTTTAACCCTTAAAACAACCAACATGAAAAAGAATTTCACTGTATCTTACTAACAGCAGGGTTGTCAAAATGTTCGGGTTATAAAACGATTTTATGTCAGCGCAAGGTCAAGAACCTGCTGCATGGTTTTTACGTAGTGGAACCTCAGCCCCTTGATGTATTCCGGCTCAATCTCCAGCACATCCTTTTCATTCTGCCAGCAGAGAATGATCTCCTTCAATCCGGCGCGTTTTGCCGCCAGAATCTTTTCCTTGATGCCCCCTACCGGCAGCACCTGTCCGCGGAGCGTGATCTCGCCCGTCATCGCCAGATAGGGCTTTACCTTGCGACCCGTAAAGGCGGAAGCCAGCGCCGTCATCATGGTGATGCCCGCACTCGGACCATCCTTGGGTACCGCCCCCTCCGGAACGTGGATATGTATATTGTTCTTTGCAAACAGCGCCGGATCGATTCCGGCCTTGCGGGCGTTCGACTGCAGATAACTCAGGGCTGTTGACGCTGATTCCTTCATCACATTACCCAGGTTGCCGGTCAGCTTTAATTCGCCCTTGCCTTCACTTAAACTGGTTTCGATGAAGAGGATATCACCACCCACATAGGTCCAGGCCAGGCCAACCGCAACACCCGGAATATTCGCCGTTTTATAGATTTCGTTCGAGTAGCGGGGCTTACCCAGAATGTCGGCAATATCCGCAGCAGTAAGAGAACCCTTCAGCTTCTCTCCCATCGCCAGCTTTTTGGCCTGATTGCGCATCACCGCAGCGAGTTGTCGATCGAGATCGCGGACACCACTTTCACGGGTATATTCTTCGATGATTTTTTCGATCACCTTATCCGAAAGTTTGAGGTTGGCCCGTGAAAGTCCGTGCGCCTCCTTCTGTTTCGGGATCAGGTGTCGTTTCGCGATTTCCACCTTCTCTTCAATCGCGTATCCGCTCAGATCGATGATCTCGAGACGGTCGCGCAGGGCAGGCTGGATATTCGCGAGGTTGTTGGCGGTTGCGATAAACAAGACCTTGCTCAGATCGTATTCCAGTTCGAGGTAGTTGTCGTAGAACGTATGGTTCTGTTCGGGATCCAGAATTTCCAGAAGCGCACTGCTGGGATCGCCCCGGAAATCGTTGCCGATTTTATCGATCTCATCCAGAATCATCACCGGGTTCGAAGATTTGATCTTGCGCAGCGACTGGATGATCCTGCCGGGCATAGCGCCGATATAGGTTTTGCGATGTCCACGGAGTTCGCTTTCGTCGTGGAGACCACCCAAACTCAAACGCACATATTTCCGATTGATGGCTGCAGCAATACTTCTGCCAAGAGATGTTTTACCGATACCCGGAGGCCCCACGAAACAGAGAATGGGACTCTTCATGTCGCCCTTCAGCTTCAGAACGGCCAGGTATTCCAGGATGCGTTCCTTGATTTTGTCCATGCCATAATGGTCGCGGTCGAGTATTTCGCGGGCCTGCTTCAGTTCGTAGGAATCTTCGGTGTATTCTTCCCAGGGAAGTTCCAGGAGAAGATCGAGGTGATTGTAAACCACGGAGTAGTCGGGCGTGCTGGGATGCATTCTTTCCAGCTTCTCGATGCCTTTGCGGAACATTTCTTTGGCTGCCTCCGGCCATTTTTTGGCCTCGGCTTTTTTCTGCATTTCCTTTATTTCCCGCTCGTTGGTATCGCCGCCCAGTTCTTCCTTGATGCTCTTCATCTGCTGTTGCAGGAAGTACTCGCGCTGCTGCTTGTCGAGTTCGGCGCGGGTCTTGGACGTCACCTTGTTTTTCAGCTCAGCAAACTGAAGTTCACGCTGAAGGAGCTGCATGAGTACATCAGCCCGTTCACGGATATTTTTGAGGGAAAGGATGCGTTGTTTTTCCGCCAGCTCCGTGTTGAGATTGCTCGACACGAAATGTATCAGAAAAGCCGGGTTTTCTATGTTTTTCAAAATGATGGAGGCTTCCGCCGGAATATTGGGCGAAAGGGAAATGATCTGGGTCGCCATTTCCTTGATATTGGCCACATAGGCTTTGAAATCCTCATCCACCGGAAACTCTTCTTCCAAAAGTTGCTCCACGGAAGCTTTGAAGTAAGGCTCTTCGGCCACGATCTGTTTCAGACGGAAACGTCTTTTTCCCTGGATGATGACGGTGGTACCGCCGTCGGGCATTTTGATCAGCTTAACGATTTTGGCGATGGTGCCGATGTTTTCCAGGTCGGTAACGCCGGGATCTTCAACGGAAGCATCCCGCTGGGCCAGTACGCCGATGAGCTTGTCGGCCCGGTAAGCTTCCTGTACCGCCTTGATGCTTTTGTCGCGCCCCACCGTAATGGGAAGAACAACGCCGGGGAAGAGTACGGTATTGCGGAGGGGTAGTATCGGTAATTCGTCGGAGATTTCCAGGATCGTGTTTCCTTCCTCCTCCGACTCGTTGAGAGGGATGATTGGGATGAAATCCATTTCGTCTTCTGGTTTAACAAAAAAGTTCGATTCTTTCATTCATGCTTCGTTGTGGTGGTCAAAATGACATATTTAGACCGTAAAACGACTAAAATGTCGCGGATTACCTAATGGTCAAGATTGATGCCAACTAAAAAGCCCGGTCGAATTGACCGGGTTCAGTAAAATTTGGTGTTTTTTTTTAGAATGCGTATCCGATGCCTACCTGGATGGCCTGGTTTTTCCACGAATCCCGGTCGTCAATATCGTTGATATCGCTCAAGCCTACAGCATATCTGCCATAAATTCTGAATTTCAGCAGATTGAGCTGCCCACCCCCAACCATGGAAAAGTCGCCGGATTTGAAGGCATCCTTACCATTTTGCAGCAGGCTTTCATCCTTGTTGACCAGGATTCCGAACTGCGGGCCTACCTGAAACGTCAGAATGTTTGCGGGGCGGATATTCAGCAATACCGGAATGGTCAGGTAATTCAGTTTTACGTCGGAAATGGTGTTGGTGCCGATCCCGGTATAGATTCCGGAGAACCGGTCGGACGTACGGGTTTTGGACTCTGTCCACAGCACTTCCGGCTGGATGCCGATTCTTTTGCTGAAGTTCAGTTCCGCAAACAGACCGGCCTGATACCCGAACGTAAATCCATCCTTAAAAGACTGTCCATCGATTTTGTTCATATTTGCCCCCACTTTTACCCCAAAGTTCAGTCCCGGCTCCTGGGCCTGGGTAGTCAGGAAAAAGCAAGTTGCTGTGAATGATGCCAATAAGAATTTTTTCATACGTCGTTTTTTTAGTCTGATAATTATATTCAATTGATATGCCACAGTTCGGGCTTTACTATCCTAATGACAACCCAACCGGCAAATCCCCCTATTTCTTCTGAAAAAAATTATGCCTTGAACAGTTCGATCACGGTAATTTCGGGCAGGATGCCTACTCTTCCGGGATAGCCAATGAATCCGAAACCCCGGTTAACGTATAGGCGCTGGCTGTTCTCTCCATACAAGCCGCCCCACTGCTTGTACATGTATTGCACCGGACTCCACTGGAAGGCCGGGGTTTCCACCCCAAACTGCATTCCGTGTGTATGACCGGACAGCATCAGGTTGATATCGGGATATTCCGTTTTCACCTGTGCATCCCAGTGAGAAGGGTCATGGCTCATCAGAATCTTGAAGGGATACGTTTCGGTACCGGGATAAGCCAGATCCATACGGCCGTACTTGGGGAAATTTCCCTTGGCCCCCCAGTTCTCGATTCCCAACAGGGCGATCCTGCTTCCGTTCCGCTCCAGCACCACGTGTTCGTTCATCAGCAAACGCCAACCGAGTTGTTTGTGCACGTCTTTCAGGGCTTCCAGGTTGGCCGCCTTCTCCTCTGCAGAGTCCCAGCGGACATAGTCGCCGTAATCGTGGTTCCCCAGGGTTGAAAAAACGCCCATCGGCGCCTTCAACTGGCCAAACACATCCATCCAGTTCGCCATTTCCTCGGCCTTATCGTTCACCAGATCACCGGTAAAAAGGATGATATCCGGGTTCTGATCCAGAATCATATTCACACCCTTCTGCACCGCCTTCTTATCCTGAAAGCTACCGCTATGGATATCCGAAATATGAACAATTTTCAGGCCGGAAAACCCTTCCGGTAATTCCGGAAAGGAAAGTTTAACCTTTTCAACGCGGTATTGGTATTTGTTGCGGAAACCGTACATCAGGCTACCGAACAGAAGACTGCCCAGTCCCATTCCGGCCCAGCTGAGAAAGGTAGAGCGGCTGATGCCGTCGCTGCTTTGCTTGATTTCAACGGAAGGATTGCTGAAGATTTTTCCGATCACCCACATGGCCGCGCGACGCAGGTCGTCGGCCACAAAAAATACAGCGCCCACGAGTTTGGCAAAGAATACACCAATAATAATGGCGAAGAGATAGGACCGGGTGAATTTCGGCCATACTTCATAGTTAACAAAGGGAAGAGCCACCATTACCAGCATCAGGGCTGCTGAAAAGAACCAGTAGACAACGTGAATGGCTAACCGAACTTTTTCTCCCGCACCGGAAGTAAGGTATTTCAGCACCTGGAAAACGTAAATATCCAACAAAAGCATGGATGCGATGATGATCCACCACCCGTAACTATTTCTCATACTATTATATTATTCTTCCCCTATATAGGATAGACGAATAATCAGGGTTTAATATTTTATAAATTCTTCCACCTGTGTTTTCATAGCCCGGAGCGTTGCTTCGTCGGTAATTCTTCCCTCGCCGTTGAGGAAACGATCGACCGACGACAGCGGCAGCTTGTTGGGGAGGACGTGCACTTTCAGGTAATGCAGAATGCCGGTAAGATGATCCATTCCCCGGAGGTTCCCCGCCCTGCCGATGGAAACACCGGCCAACATCGCCTTTTTATACCACCAGACCCGACGGATATCGACCCGGTCGATCAGCAATTTGAGGATTCCGGGGATGCTTCCGTTGTATTCCGGAGAGATAAATATGAACTTGGCGGCGGGTATCAGCCATTCTTCCTGCCATTTTTTCTCGATATCGGTCGTTTCGAAGGGGTTATAGGATTCCAAAGACAGCAGTTGAGCCTCGATTCCCTGTTCCCGGAATAGTTCCTGATATTGTTCGGCTACTTTCAGGGTATTGCTTCCCGGGCGATCGGTACCGGATATTATAAGGTATTTTTCTTCCATATCATTAAATAGGGTCAGCAAATGAATAACCGGATGCAAAGTTGGGGCATCGCGCCGGAACAACAAAGGAAAACCATTTGTTCCGGAATTAGCGGCCGAAAACATATTTTTGTAAAACGCTAACACATGTAAACGATGCAGTTAACTTATTTTGGCCACTCCTGTTTTCTGGTGAAAATCAACGGAAAAAACATATTGTTTGACCCGTTTATCACGCCTAACGAGCTGGCTTCATCCATAAATGTGGACGAAATTCCGGCGGATTTCATCTTTTTGTCGCACGGTCATGGCGATCATGTGGCGGATGTTGTCCGGATTGCCCGGAGAACCGGTGCGGAGGTAGTTTGTGCCTTTGAGATTCACGAATGGCTGAACCGGCAGGGTGTCGGCAATACCCACCCGATGAATACGGGCGGAAAATGGGATTTTGGCTTCGGTACCGTAAAATGTGTGGTAGCCCAGCACTCTAGCGGGCTTCCCGACGGAACGTACGGGGGCAACCCAATGGGATTTCTGTTTACCAGCTCGGACGGGAATTTCTACTACAGTGGCGACACTGCCCTTACCCTTGATATGCAGCTGATTCCGAATTGGGCAAAACTAGATTTTGCGGTTCTTCCGATCGGCGATAACTTCACCATGGGGCCAGACGATGCCGTAGTGGCAGCAGAGTGGATTAAGACAACGCAAGTTGTTGGCGTTCACTATGATACGTTTGGCTATATCAAAATTGATCATGAAAAAACCACCGAATTGTTCCGAAGTGCCGGCATAATGTTACATTTGCCGGCTATTGGTGCAACGATTAGTCTATAAAACCAAACAGACCCATAGAATGGCCAGAATCATAGGCGTAGCAAACCAAAAAGGAGGCGTTGGAAAAACAACATCTGCCATCAACCTTGCAGCAAGTTTCGCGGTGCTGGAGTACCGAACCTTGCTGATCGATGCGGATCCGCAGGCCAACAGTACCACCGGTGTGGGCTTCGATCTGCATAACATTACCCAGAGCCTGTACGACTGTATGGTGAACGACACCCCCGCCCGGGATGTCATCCTCAAGTCGGACATTCCCAACCTGGATGTAATCCCCTCGCATATCGACCTGGTGGGTGCGGAAATTGAGATGATCAACTACCCCAATCGGGAAATGGTTCTTCAGCGTGCCGTGGAAAGCATCAAAAACGATTACGATTTTATCGTGATCGACTGCTCTCCGTCTCTGGGTCTTATCACCGTCAATGCCCTGACGGCAGCCGACTCGGTTATCGTTCCCGTGCAGTGTGAGTTCTTCGCCCTCGAAGGGCTCGGAAAACTGCTCAACACCATAAAAATTGTTCAGAACCGTCTGAACCCCAATCTGCAGATCGAAGGCATTCTGATGACCATGTACGATGGTCGTCTGCGCCTGTGCAATCAGGTGGTTAGCGAAGTCCGCCGCCATTTCGATGACCTGGTGTTCAACACCATCGTTCACCGGAATACCCGGCTGAGCGAAGCCCCCAGTTTCGGTAAGCCCGTAATCCTTTACGATGCCGAAAGCAAGGGTGCCCTCAACTACCTGCATCTGGCAAAGGAAATCCTGCAGAAGAACAATATGACCAGGATCAGTCAGGAAGAAAGAGTATTAACCATAGAGAACATTGAGCAAAATGACGACACCAAATAAGAAAGACGCTTTGGGAAAAGGGATCAGATCCCTGCTGCAGAACATTGATGCCGACCTGAAAACAACAGCCGGAACGCTCAAATCTTCCGTAGTGGATGCCGCCACCGGCATTGTGAGGATTCCGATTGACCAGATCGAAACCAACCCCAAAAACCCAAGGCACGATTTCGATGAACAGGCGCTCAATGAGCTGGCAGAATCCATCCGCCTTCACGATATTATCCAACCGATTACCGTATCCAAGCTCCCCAGCGGAAAATACCGCCTGATTTCAGGTGAACGCCGCTTCCGGGCTTCGAAGATTGCGGGGCTGAAAGATATTCCGGCCTATATCCGTCAGGCCAACGACCAGCAGCTTCTCGAACTCGCCCTGCTCGAAAACCTGCAGCGCGAAGACCTGAACGCCATGGAAATTGGTCTCAGCTACAAAAGAATGATGGACGAACTGTCCTACACCCAGGAGCAGGTTGCCGAAAGAATGGGCAAGGAAAGAAGTACCGTAGCCAACTATATCCGTCTCCTGAAACTCCCTCCGGACATTCAGGTTGCCGTCCGCAACAACACCATCTCCATGGGGCATGCCCGTGCACTGGTAAATGTGGATACGGTCGACCGTCAACTCTATATCTTTAACGAAATCCGGAATAAAGGACTTTCTGTTCGTCAGACAGAAGATCTGGTACGCCGCATGTTTAAGGAAGGAGAAAAAGAAGCTCCGGCCAAGAGCGCGGCTAAAGCCAGCCTCCCTCCCGCATTCAAAAAAATTGAAGACACACTGGCGTCTCATTTCAGTACCAAGGTCAAACTCCAACACAACAAAAAAGGTCATGGAGCCATTACCCTGGAATACTATTCCATTCAGGAGCTCAACAAGCTCCTGGAGCAAATGAATGTTACGGTAAACTGATCTTCGTAGAATAGATGAAATATTTCTTCAGCTGCATCCTTCTGTTTTGCCTCCCTTTCCTGACTATGGCGCAGGTTGAGGAAGACTCAACAGACTGGAAAGTTGCGCCTCCCCCGAAAATTGCTGCACAGCCTGCCCAACCGGACACCCTCCGGCCGGAGGATGCAGACAGCTCCGTTCACCTCGAACGGAAGTGGGTGCCTATTCCGCGCAAAGCCACCATTCGGTCGGCCATTGTACCGGGATGGGGTCAGGCCTATAACCGCAGCTACTGGAAAATTCCCATTGTCTACGCAGCCCTCGGTACCACCGCGTACGTATTTACCGACAACCTGAAAACCTATCGCGACCTAAAGAAAGCCTATGCCAACCGGCTCGACGGCGATCCCAACAACGACGATCAGATTCCAGACTACCTCAGCATTCTTCCGAACGAATCCATCCGCTATAACCGCGACCAGTTCAGAAGATATATCGACTACTCCGTGCTGTTCTTCCTTTTTTTCTGGGGATTGAACGTAGTTGATGCCACGGTTGATGCCCATCTCCAGGGCTTCGATGTCAGCCGCGACCTCAGCCTTCAGGTTCGTCCGGGATTCAGTCCGGTAGCCAATACCACCGGCCTCAGCCTGGTGCTGAAAATCGGTAAAAATCCCCCTAAAAACGTATTTTCGCTGCGTTAATTAATCAACAGAAGGAAACACCAACCAATATGAAAATTGCGCTGATCGGGTATGGCAAAATGGGACAGGCCATCGAAGCCATCGCTGTCGAAAAAGGACATGAAATCGTTTTGAAAATATCGATCGATAATGTGGAAGACAATACGGCCGAAAATCTTCGAAAGGCAGATGTGGCCATCGAGTTCACCGGTCCGGAAAGCGCTTATGAAAATATTGTGAAATGCCTCGAAGCCGGCGTTCCGGTTGTATCCGGTTCCACCGGCTGGCTCGACAAATACGAAGAAGTGCTGGCCCTCTGCCGTCGGAAAAACGGAGCTTTCCTTTATGCCAGCAATTTCTCCATCGGCGTAAACCTCTTCTTTGAGCTGAACAAAAGACTGGCCGAACTGATGGCACCGCACTCCGGCTACGATGTGGAAATGACGGAAATTCACCACACACAGAAGAAAGATGCGCCCAGCGGAACCGCCATCACACTGGCCGAGCAGATCCTGGAAAAACTTCCCCGCAAGCAACAATGGGTGAACAATCCCTCGACAAACGCCGGCGATCTGGTGATCCTCAGCGAAAGGGTTGATCCTGCACCGGGAACACATAAAATTAAATACAGTTCCCCCATCGACGATATCGAAATCATCCATACGGCGCATAACAGAACCGGGTTTGCCTCCGGCGCCGTGCTCGCTGCCGAATTCCTGAAAGGTCGCAAGGGTGTTTACGGAATGAAGGAAGTACTGGGGCTTTAGGTTATCTTTGTATATTTAGTCAAAGTCAGCGTATGATCAGCAAGAAAACGCAGTATGCCTTTCAGGCTTTAATGTATTTGGCACAACAGGAAGCTGGAGAACCGGTATTGATTGCAGAGATTTCGAAGAAAAAGAAGATTCCGCTGAAGTTCCTGGAAAATATCCTTCTGGAACTGAAAAAAGCAGATATTCTGGACAGTAAAAAAGGCAAAGGCGGGGGCTACTATTTTAAAATGTCGCCCAAAAACGTGGAGCTTGCCCGGATTATCCGTCTGCTCGACGGGCCCATAGCCCTCCTCCCCTGCGTCAGCCTCAATTTTTACGAACGCTGCAAAAACTGCGATGAAAAAAGCTGCGGCCTCCATGACGTAATGGCATCCGTTCGGGACGCCACCCTCCGAATCCTGGAAAAGAAAACCGTAGCCGATATCGCCAAAGAATAATTATGCTCGAAACACACGAAATCATTGTCCGCGGAAAGGTTCAGGGAGTTTATTACCGCGCAACGGCCAACAGGATCGCACGCGAACTGGGCATCACCGGCACCGCCCGCAACATGCCCGACGGCACGGTTCTGCTCATCGCCACCGGAACCCCGGAACGGCTGCAGCAGTTCCGCGACTGGTGCTGGGAAGGATCGGAAAATGCCGTGGTTACCAGTGTGGAAGCCAAACTGATCCCCCTTCAGGAATTCGAAGATTTCCGGACGGTCCGATAAAACGTATTTTCTACAAAAAAGGCTGTCTGCGATAGACAGCCTTTTTTCGTTTATACATCAACGTTATTTTCCTCCGATATTGTCGAGCATATCCTTGGTCATTTTTGCCAGATCGTACTCGGGTTTCCATCCCCAGTCCGCACGGGCAATCGAGTCATCAATACTTTGCGGCCAGCTGTCGGCAATCTGTTGACGGTAGTCGGGCTCATAGTGAATTTCAAATTCCGGTATATGCTTTTTGATTTCCGCAGCAATCTCTGCCGGTGAAAAACTCATGCCGGAAAGGTTGTAGGAGGTGCGGATGGAGATCTTCTCCGCCGGTGCTTCCATCAATTCAATGGTGGCGCGGATGGCGTCGGGCATATACATCATCGGCAGATAAGTATCTTCTTTCAGGAAGGACACATATTTTTTCTCTTCGACGGCGTCGTGGAATATTTCCACGGCATAATCGGTCGTTCCACCGCCGGGAGCCGACTTATAGCTGATCAGTCCCGGGTAACGGATACTGCGTACATCCACACCGTAACGCTGATGGTAATAGTTGCACCAGAATTCACCGGCAAATTTGCTGATGCCGTACACGGTAGTCGGTTCAATAACGGTACGCTGCGGACAGTTGGCACGGGGCGAAGTGGGGCCGAAAACAGCGATACTGCTGGGCCAGTACACTTTCTTCAGTTTCTCCTCCTTGGCGATATCCAAAAGGTTAAGAAGGCTTTGCATGTTCAGCGACCATGCGAGATTAGGATTCTTTTCACCGGTTGCCGAAAGGATGGCAGCCAGCAGATAAACCTGGGTAATGTTGTGGCGGATAACCAACACGTGGAGCATTTCCTTGTTCATGGCATCGAGCTGAACATAGGGGCCGGTTCCATGGAGCAGCGGATTTTCTTCACGAAGATCGGATGCAATTACGTTGGCCCCTCCGTAGATTTTACGCAGTGCCAGGGTCAGTTCAACGCCGATCTGACCACATGCACCGATAATCAGAATCTTATCTTTTATCATTTCGTTTTTTTTCAGTGCACAAACGTAAGGAATCTTTGGCTGCCCCTGTCAAATTTGGCGAATTGACGCAAAGGTTTGCATTCGTAAAAGGTTGCGGCGGATTACCTACCTTTGCCCCATGGAAAAGATAAAGTCGTTGTTTAAAGGCCAGGACTATGATCCTCAGCAGTTCTTTCTGATTGCTGGCCCCTGCGTTATTGAAAACGAATCACTCCTTATGGAAGTTGCCGGGGCTGTTTCGGAAATCTGCCGTCAGCTGGGCATTCCCTATATTTTCAAATCCTCCTACCGTAAGGCAAACCGTACGAGTGCCAACTCCTTTACCGGGCTGGGCGATGAAAATGGTTTATCACTGCTTAAAAAAACCGGCGAACACTATAAACTTCCGACCATTACCGACATTCATTCTGCGCCCGAAGCGGCTATGGCTGCGGCTTATGCGGATGTTCTGCAGATCCCGGCTTTTCTGTGCCGCCAAACCGATCTGCTGATCGCCGCCGCAGAAACCGAAAAAGTGATCAACGTCAAGAAAGGCCAATTCCTCAGCGGTGCCTCCATGAAGTTTGCGGTGGAAAAAATCCATAAGGCCGGCAACGATCAGATCATGCTCACCGAAAGGGGAACCACATTCGGCTATCAGGATCTGGTGGTCGACTACCGCAATATTCCCATCATGAAAGAATTCGGCACACCCGTGGTCATGGACTGTACCCATGCGCTTCAGCAGCCCAACCAGGTTTCCGGAGTAACGGGAGGCAATCCGCAGATGATCGGAACCATTGCCAGGGCGGCGATTGCCGCAGGTGCCGACGGACTGTTTATCGAAACCCATCCCGAACCGGCCAAAGCCCTTTCCGACGGTGCCAACATGCTGCAGCTCGACAAACTCGAAGCGTTGCTGAAAGATCTTGTTCGGTTACGCAAGGCTGTTATATAGTTTCTGATAAAAAATTTTGAAGCCGTCCGGATATCCGCGACGGCTTTTGTATTTAAGCCGGGTTCTCATCGTGCAGGCGGCAGCGAAAGGTTTTTGTTCGTTTAGGCGGCGATGCCGGAAACCTCCGGTAAAGACGGCATAAAAAAGGCCGTCGCGGATGATCCGGACGGCCTGGGTTTAGGGGTTGGGTATATTTTAGATTTTTACAAATCGGATTGGTGCTGTTCCTGCATCGGTACGGAAGAAATAAATACCGGGGCGAAGATTGGAAACATCCCAGGTCATACGAACCGGAGATTTTTCGGAAGGTAGTTTACGCACTTCAATCAAGTTACCGTTGGCTCCATACAGGCTCACCTGCGAAGCTCCGCGCTCATCGATGATCAGCGTCAACAATCCGGATCGAACAGGATTCGGGAAAACCGTCGTTTCCGTACCCATATTAACGGTTACAATGCGCGTATAATGACGCTGGCCATCGATATCAACCTGACAGAGACGGTAATAGTTGATACCGGAAGCCGGAGTGTAATCGATAAAGCTGTAATTATTGGCCTGTGACGTGCTGCCGTTTCCTTTCACCTTTCCGATGGTAGCGAAGTTTCTTCCGTCTACGGAACGTTCGATTTCAAACCGATCGTTTTGGATTTCCGCAGAAGTGCCCCAGTTCAACTGAACGGAGGCGGCGAATTTTTGCGCATCAAAACGGGAAAATACCACGGGTAATGCTTCCCCGCTTCCAGGAGCGGAAAAGTCGGTAATGGTAAGAACAGCATCCCCATAGCCGTTGTCTATTGCGTCAATCCTGAATCCGATGACATCGCCTGCCGCCACCGCTGTCGAATAGGTGCCACTTTGATCGACCGCTCCATCACTGTTGGATAATTCAATAGGGAATCCGTTAATAAGAACATACGCAACATCATACAAAGGCTTCATGTCAACATCGTTGGTATGGTACGCCCATTTAAACGACCAGGTTCCGGAGACGGGAACAACCACTTCTACATCGATCAGTACATTATCGGTAATGGTGTTCGAAGGGTCGTTACTGCCATAAATGACCAGTGTAGAGGGCGCCCCGGAAAAATCAACGGACGCGGTATTCACGCTTCCATGTGATTTTGTAATATTCCATTTGGAGGGGGCATAGTCGCCCGAAAATTGTGCGTAAATGGACAGAGGTACGAATAGGCATGTGGATAGGATACTACGGAGTAGAGGACTTTTCATCAGTAAAGGGGTTTAAATCGAGACGCAATATATAAATATATATTATTGAAATACAATACAACACCCACATCCCTTTTTTTTTTGACCTTCGTCAAAAAAAAATAAAAAGCCCCGCCGGTGGCGGGGCTCTCAAACTTCGTTTTCCAAAAGGGAAAATTCGATTTTCAGTAATTTTCAGACAGGTTGGGAATGGCGATCGGTTCTTCCAATTGGAAATATCGGTTTTCAGCAAGATATCAGCAGTCAGTTTTCAATATGATATCAGGCCTGGTTTTTTCAGCAGAATATCAGCATTCAGTTTCTCAAAATCAGATATCAGTTCCTTTAGGTTTTCAGCAAGATATTTGGCGGTTTGGTTTTCGTAAGATATCCCGTTGGTTTTTCAATTGGATGGACGGACTGGTTTTTCCTGAAGAATGGATCATAAAAACGGGACCCATGGAAAAAACTTTACTAACCGTCTCGATAATAAAAACCTAAAGAAACAACAGAACGTCTGTTCTGTCGTTTCCGGTTATTCAATATTAAGAATTTGAAATCACATATCCTAAAAAAATTTCATCTTTTTTCAATTCAAAGACAACAACTGTTTAGGAAGGTGTTTGAATTCTTTCTTGAAAGCGGCAGAAAAATGGCTCAGATTCGAGTAGCCAAGCCGCGTCCCGACTTCCTTTACGGAGTATTTACCGGAGAGCAATAAACGCCGTGCTTCATGCATTCGATGCTTCTGATAATACTGATACATCGGTAGTCCGTAAAAACTCCGGAATCGTTTCTTCAGCTTCGACTGGCTCATTGATGCCACTTTTGCCAATTCGGGTATGGTTGGGGGTGGTTCATCGTATCCCCTCATGAGGGCGGCTTCCACTTCCATCAGCCGCGCAACCTCATCTTCTCCGAAACCCGTTTTCAGCAGCGGCCCTCCGCCCTTCATCCGATCGTACAACCGACTGAAGAACCGTTCGATGATCAGCATGACCCGGTTTTCGATCCGGGCCACCATCAGCGGATCGTCTTTTTTCTCGGCGGTGATCTCTTCGAGCCATACCCTGTATTGGGCATCGATGGGCTCCATGTTCAGGCTCGCCATTTTCAGTTCCAGATACCGGTTAAGAACCGATTCGGGAGACTGAACGTCCAGATAGCGGCCCAGCCATTCTTCCGTAAATAGGACCACCAGGGAGGTCACTTTCGAACCTTTCGACATGAACAGCTCCAGATCGAAGAGATCACAGGTAAGCGTGATGGCCGACCGATGCGGTGTATCCTGGGAGGCAAATTCATCCTGGATCTTTACGGTCAGCTTCTCAGAAATCTGCACTTCATCGAGCCGGATCGTGTACACGCGCTCCCGGGAAGGTGCACGGTGGAGGAGCAGGTCCTCGTTCAGCGTAAAATTGGTAATCAGGATCTCCGGCCCGTTCGGCAGGGCCATTTCCCGAACCGTCCCCTCTCCTTTTTCCGGAGGAATGACAAGAACCCCGTTTTCCTGGACGGTAGTACCAAGGACTTCAGCGAATCCGCTGAGCCAACTGGTGTAATCTGTGTGGTTATAACTGTAGGTAATCAAGTGTGGGTGGTTTAATGGTAATCAAACAACAAAACAACCGGGAAAGTTTACTCTTTTCGGTCAGGGTTTTTCCACAATGGTGGGAAAGGGAGGTTTTTACCAGTAACGGAGCGGGTTTCGGCGGGCAGAAAGCATGTAATTCCGGATATTCATCCAGAATGCGATAATCATATACACAATCAGGGGCGACCCCATGGTCATGAAGGAAATATACACGAACCAAAGGCGGATCCGGGAACTGGCAATTCCCATTTTTTCACCCAGGAACGAACATACCCCGAAAGCGTTCATTTCTATGACATCTTTCAGCTTCTTCATGAACGCTAATTTAAATAATTCCGATAAAAGCTGCAAGAATCCTTTCGGGGAAACGGCTTTTTTTAAGTAAATTCGCAGCGCATTAAAGCACCAGTATATCCTCTTCACATTAAATTTCAAACAATGGTTTTCGACTTGGATCTGATCAAAAAGGTGTATGGTGAACTCCCCGCAAAAGTGGCTGCCGCCCGTCAGTTGCTGGGTCGCCCGATGACGTTAGCTGAAAAAATATTATACGCACATACCTATGCGCCCGCAAAAGAAGCCTATGAGCGCGGAAAAGCATACGTAGACTTCGCTCCGGACCGCGTTGCAATGCAGGATGCAACCGCACAGATGGCCCTGCTGCAGTTCATGACCTGCGGCCGCGACAAGGCAGCCGTTCCCTCAAGCGTACACTGCGATCACCTGATCCAGGCCAAAGTTGGTGCTTCTGCCGACCTGGCTACCGCCATCGACGTGAACAAGGAAGTATACGATTTCCTCGCCTCCGTTTCCAATAAATATGGAATCGGCTTCTGGAAACCCGGAGCCGGTATCATCCACCAGGTTGTGCTCGAAAACTACGCATTCCCCGGCGGTATGATGATCGGTACCGACTCCCACACGCCCAACGCCGGCGGGCTCGGTATGATCGCTATCGGTGTAGGTGGTGCCGATGCCGTGGACGTAATGGCCGGCCTCCCCTGGGAACTCAAGATGCCCAAACTCATCGGCGTTAAACTGACCGGAAAAATGAACGGTTGGACCGCCGCAAAAGACGTTATCCTCAAAGTGGCTGGTATCCTTACCGTTAAAGGTGGTACCGGCGCCATCGTGGAATACTTCGGTGAAGGTGCCGACAGCCTCAGCGCTACCGGTAAGGGAACCATCTGTAACATGGGTGCCGAAATTGGGGCTACCTGCTCCCTCTTCGCCTACGACGACAAAATGGCCGCCTACCTCCGCGGTACTGGCCGTGAAGAAGTGGCCGCCATGGCCGACGGAATCCGCGAACACCTCCGCCCCGACGCCGAAGTGTACGCCAACCCCGAAAAATATTACGACCAAATCATCGAGATCAACCTCTCCGAACTCGAACCCCATATCAACGGTCCGTTCACCCCGGATCTGGCATGGCCTCTCAGCAAATTCGCTGAAGCGGTGAAAACCAACAACTGGCCCGCACGTCTCGACGTCGGCCTGATCGGTTCATGTACCAACTCTTCCTACGAGGACATGACCCGCGCGGCTTCCGTAGCCGCACAGGCTTCCAAAAAGAACCTCAAGGCCAAGGCCGAATTCACCATCACCCCCGGTTCCGAAACCGTTCGCTATACCGCGGAAAGAGACGGTATTCTCGACACCTTCGCCGAAATCGGCGGTGTGGTACTGGCCAACGCCTGCGGTCCCTGTATCGGACAATGGGCCCGTCACGGCGCCGAAAAAGGGGAAAAGAACTCCATCATCACCTCTTTCAACCGGAACTTCGCCAAACGTGCCGATGGTAACCCCAATACGCACGCTTTCGTAGCTTCTCCGGAAATCGTTACCGCCTTCGCTATCGCCGGCGACCTCACCTTCAACCCGATGACCGATACCCTCACCACCGAGGATGGACGTCAGGTGAAACTCGACGAACCTGCCGGTATCGAACTCCCCATCAAGGGATTTGCCGTTGAAGACGCCGGTTACCAGGCTCCCGCTGCCGACGGTTCCAACGTAACCGTGGCCGTTAGCCCCACCAGCGACCGTCTCCAGCTTCTTGAGCCCTTCGCCGCATGGGAAGGTACCGACCTCAAGGGACTCCGCCTCCTCATCAAGGCTAAAGGAAAATGTACCACCGACCACATCTCCATGGCCGGCCCCTGGCTGAAATACCGCGGTCACCTCGACAATATCTCCAACAATATGCTGATCGGCGCCGTTAACGCCTTCAACGATCAGACCGATAATATCAAAAACCAGCTCACCGGCTCCTACGGACCCGTTCCCGCTACCCAACGCGCCTACAAGGCCGCCGGTATCGGAACCGTGGTTGTAGGCGACGAAAACTACGGCGAAGGATCCAGCCGCGAACACGCTGCCATGGAACCCCGCCACCTCGGCGTTCGTGCCATCCTCGTGAAAAGCTTCGCGAGAATCCACGAAACCAACCTGAAAAAACAGGGTATGCTGGCTCTCACTTTCGTTAATAAAGACGACTACGAAAAAGTTCAGGAAGACGATGTGATCGATATCCTCGGCCTGACCAGCTTCGCTCCGGGCAAACCGCTCACCGTGGTACTCAACCACAAAGACGGCAGCAAGGATGAAATCCTCGCCAACCACACCTACAACGACCAACAGATCGAGTGGTTCAAGGCTGGTGGTGCTCTGAATGTGATCCGTGCGGAATTCGCCAAAAAATAAGGGCTTCAAAACCCCTGCAATATATAAGCCCGGCGCTCAAAGGTGCCGGGCTTGTTTTTTTCCGCTTTTTTTCGTAACTTAATAGAATGGAGCCTACCACGAATGGCCGTCGCCCTTCAGTGCGGCGAACAGCCGCTCCAACTCCGGCGCTTCTCCGCTTTCCACACCGCCTTTCATCTGCTTTCGGATATTCGCCATTCGGGTCTCAAATACCGGGTGCGTACTTAAAAACGATACCGGCTCTACCCCCTCCGATTCCGTACGCAGATAATCCATCAGCTTCAGCATCCCGTCGGGATTGATATTCCGCCGCTTCAGCAGGGCGATTCCTTCATTGTCGGCCTCGGTTTCGAGCGCTCTGGAATATTGCAGCCCCTTCAGCTCGTCTGCACGCCCCAATACCGCCGCCATAATTCCGTCTCCTCCGGTAAGAATCGACAGCATAACCGTTCTACCCATCCCCCGCATCAACGTACGAAGGGTATGCCGATGGGTGATATGAGCCGTTTCATGCGCCAGAAGTGCCGCCAGCGACTCCCAGGAGCGCATCCCCTCCAAAATTCCCGAATACACCACAATATATCCTCCCGGCATGGCGAAGGCATTCTTTTCCGGCGAATCCACCACTGTTACCTTCGCGCGGTAAACCGAATCGAAGCGCAGCCGGTCGTAGAACTCCTGCATCAGCCTCGTCTTCTCCCGGTCAGCTTTCAACTGCGGCGCCATCGACGCATACAGACGTGCACCGATTTCTTTTTCATACGAAACCGGAACAGCGGAAACCATTCTTTCGGCAATGGCCGGCACCACCCATAAATAAACGGCTACCAGGGCAAAGAAAACAAAGGCCAGAAAAAGCAAGACCCGGTTACGCGGGTTGAAAAAGCCTGTCGATTTGTTCGGATACATGCTGCCAAGTTAAGCATTCCGGATTAACGGCAAAAGCTGGAAGCCGGGCGACTGCGGAGAATATTGATGGGGCCGGCTGCACCGCCCTGATCCGCTTCCGTTGCGTCGCACGGTTGTACGTTCGGTTCATTGTTCATCTAGTAAGAACTTACACTGTCGCGGAGCTCCTGCTCCGTGACTTTTTTTATTTAACCCGCGCCATCGCAATGATCGGCTTCCGTTGCAGCGCCCGGTTCCAGGCCTTAAAAAGGTTCATAAAAAAGGTGGAATATTTTAAAAGCAAAACTAAAGGTCGCTCCGTTCGTCTTCCGGTCCGCTGTGCATCAGGGATCGGGAGGAATAGTCGGGAACCCTTGTTGTTGGCTTTTTCTGGATTGCTTCGCCTGCGGCTCGCAATGACGGAAAGGAAGGACTCGCCATGACGGAAGGGGAAAGGCTCGCAACGACCCGAAGGCCGGAGCGCCATGACAGAGGAACCGTAGTGACGGAACGGAAAGAGGGCGCGATGCCCGGGGCGTCATTGCGAGGGCTCTGCCCGAAGCAATCCAGAAAGTATCCCGCCCGCTGTGCCCGATAACAACAAAAATGCAGCGACAGTCGGCTCGCCATTCCGAAGCTCGTGTCGCGCAACGCTTGTTTCCTGGATTGCTTCGCCTGCGGCTCGCAATGACGGAAAGGAAAGGCCCTCCATGATGAAAAGGAAGGCGGCAATTATGGAAAGAAAAGGACTCCCGATGACCGGCAGAATGAGCGGGCCAGGACCTGGGAGCCCGCACCCAAAATATAAAGCCCCTTTTGATCGGGGCTCTATAAACACACACAGACATGAGAAAAGAAAAACATAGGTTAACAACACACATGTTATCGAAAAAGAACGATAACACCGTAAATCTTATAAAAAGAATTTAATTCCCATCATGAATTACACGAACCCCTTCGTTCACTACATATATCCCCTAACTACACCTACTAAATTCGAAAAATCCTGTACTTTCGGGACGAATTCTCCCGTATGATCGATTATAATCCCAAAGACTGGTTCACCTTCATTTTTCGTATCCATAAAGCAGAAACCTTCCGGAAACTGGTGCCGATGCTGATCGCCATCTGCGTCTATTCCTGGCTGGTCGCCTTCCTCGAAACGGAAATCTGGAAACTCGCCGAAAACAGTCACGTCAAGAATATTTCCCTGCTCCACAGCCTCCTGGGTTTCGTCATCTCCCTCCTGCTGGCGTTTCGGTCCAATACGGCCTACGACCGCTGGTGGGAAGGACGGAAACTCTGGGGCCAACTGGTCAACAACAGCCGAAATCTCTCTATAAAAATGGCCGCCCTGCTCCCGGCCGACGATCTACGGAACCGGCTCTTCTTCCGGACCATGATTCCCAACTTTGCCTTCGCGCTGAAGAATCACCTCCAGGGTAAAATTATAGCCGACGAATTCGTCCCCAACGACGATGTGCAATTTGGCGATCTCGATACCGAAAAACATATCCCCAACCAGATTGCGGCCCGCATCGTCCGAAAAATCACGGAACTGCACCGCCAGGGACAAATCAGCGGCGAACAGCTGATTACACTGAATGCCGAAATGAATTCCTTTACCGATATCTGCGGTGCGTGCGAGCGCATCCGCTCTACGCCCATTCCCTTTTCCTATTCGGTATTTCTCAAGAAGTTTATCTTTTTCTATGTAATGTCGCTCCCCTTCGGCTTTGTATTTTCACTGGGCTATCTGGTGGTGCCCATTGTGGCTTTTGTATTCTACGTATTGGCTTCCCTCGAGCTCATCGCCGAAGAAATTGAAAATCCCTTCGGCAACGATGCCAACGATCTGCCCATGGACCGCCTAAGCAGCAATATCCGGCTTCATGTGTCGGAACTGATCTAGGACACGTCGAACCAAACAGGTTTTTTATCGTTCCAGGTGCCGTTGTAGTTGATGAACAGTTCTGTTCCGGCCGGAACATCACGAACGGCGCGTATCTGCATCAGCCGGTTCTCAAAATCCATATCGTATTCACAATTGGCGTTATAGTGGTGGTTGTACATGGAAACGTAGCCCAGAGCAACGGCACATTGCTTCGAATCGGGGCCCCATTCAAAAATATAGTCGTGCAGGGGCGTCTGATCCAGATGGATACGGTCCGCCGCCTCCATCACGATAACGGGTGAAATTTCGATCACGGTGCCCGCGGCCAGGGTTTCCGAGGTGAATACTCCCCGGTCCATTCCTTCCGAAGGCGCTATAAACAAGCAGGGCATCATCATAAAACTTACGGATTGAGCAGGTTTCAAAACTACGTGTAAAAATCTAAATCGTACTTTTGAGTTATGGCAATGGAAATGGAGAAACTCACCCTCAAAGAACAGTTCGAAGAGCTGATCGAAAAAGACGATGTGCTGGAGATCAGGAATTTTCTGAACCACCAGAATATCAGTGATGTGGCCGAGCTGATCGACGAGTTTACCGACTATGAGGCGCAGATCATTGCCCACCTGTCGCTGCATAGGGCGGCCAGCACCTTTAAAATCCTCGATTTCCAGGTCCAGAAGCGGATTATACAGTCGCTTCCCGCCTTCACTTCCGCAGAGCTGCTCAACGAACTGCCGGCCGATGACCGGACGGCTTTTCTGGAGGAATTGCCCACCGAAGTGGTACGGGAAATGATCAAAACCCTCGATCCGGAAGAACGCAAGATCACCCTTTCCCTCCTCGGTTACCCGGAAAACAGTGTGGGACGTCTGATGACGCCCGATTATCTGGCTATTCAGGAAGACTGGACGGTTCAGGAGGTACTGACGCATATCCGCGAAACCGGTAGAAACAGTGAAACGATCGACGTACTCTATGTGGTCAACCAGAACGGGCAGCTGATCGACGATATCCGGATCCGCGAATTCCTTTTTGCCGCCCCCGACAAACTGGTGCGGGAAATGATCGACGGCCGTTTTATCGCCCTGCACGTAAACGACGATCAGGAAAGTGCCAACAACACCTTCCGGATGAATAACCGGGTGGCTCTGCCCGTAGTCGACGACAACAATATCCTGCTGGGTATCGTTACGATCGACGACGTACTCTGGGTAGCCAATGAGGCTTTTACCGAAGACATCCAGAAAATCGGTGGTACCCAGGCCCTGAACGAACCCTATCTGGAAATGCCCCTGTTCAAACTCTTCCGAAAGCGTGTAGGATGGCTGATCATTCTTTTCCTCGGTGAAATGCTAACGGCTACGGCTATGGGTTATTTTGAAGACGAAATTGCACGTGCGGTTGTGCTGGCCCTCTTCGTTCCCCTCATTATTTCCAGCGGTGGCAACAGCGGCTCACAGGCATCAACCCTTATCATTCAGGCCATGGCACTCGGCGAAATCACCGTTTCCGACTGGTGGCGGGTAATGAAAAAAGAAATTCTGTCGGGCCTGCTGCTCGGCGGCGTGTTGGGAATTATCGGTTTTATCCGTGTTTATATTGCGGGTATGATCTTTCCGGAAATGTACACCGACCATGCTTTTGAAGTGGGTATGGTGGTTGGAATTACGTTGGTTGGTGTGGTGCTCTGGGGAACGCTGTCGGGTTCCATGCTTCCGATTTTGCTGAAAAGACTCGGAGCCGACCCGGCGGTATCGTCTGCCCCGTTCGTGGCAACGCTGATCGACGTCACCGGACTGCTGCTTTATTTTACGGTTGCCTATCATATTCTGGAAGGCATATTACTCTAACCTAAAACAAAGGTTATGTCTACTCTTTCCGAAACCATCGATTCAGCCCTGCGGGCTGCTGCCGAAGCGCATCTCCGTTTCAGCCAAACCTCCGTTCAGCAACGAGCCGAACTGATGCACGCCATTGCGGCGGCGCTGGAAAAAAACAGTGATGAACTGATTGCCGCTGCGGCCAAAGAAACCCATCTCGACGCACAGCGCCTTCTACAGGAATTGTTGCGAACCTCCGTTCAGTGGCAGCAATATGGCGATGCCTGCGAAAAAGGCTATTGGATGCACGTCATCATCGATACCGCCCTTCCGGAAAAAAACCGCCCCGACATCCGCAAATACAACAGAGCCCTGGGCCCCGTGGTGGTCTTCGGTGCCAGCAATTTCCCCTTCGCCTATTCCACCCCCGGAGGGGATGTCGCTTCCGCCATCGCCGCAGGCTGCCCCGTAGTGGTTAAGGCACATCCGGCACATCCGCAAACCTCGGAACTAACAGCTTCGATCATACGCAATTGCATTGCGGAAAAAGGATTCGGAGAAGGGGTATTTTCACATATTACCGACAGCAGTTTTGAATCGGGTCAACTGCTCGTGAAACACCCGCTCACCGCTGCGGTTGCCTTTACCGGTTCGCTCAGCGGGGGAAAAGCCCTTTATGATCTCGCAGCCGCACGCCCCAATCCCATTCCGGTATTTGCCGAAATGGGCAGCGTCAATCCGGTTTTTATACTCCCCGGCGCCGTAAGCACCCGTGGGGATGAAATTGCCGACAAACTGGTAGACTCCCTTACCGCCAGCGCAGGTCAGTTCTGTACCAATCCCGGAGTATGGATAATGGAAGACTCGGCAGAAATAACACCCTTTCTCGAAAAACTGCAACAGAATATCAGCAACCGTCCGGTCCAGGAGATGCTCCATCCCGGAATTGCCCGTCAGTTTCATAGCCGTCGCGAAGAAGTGCTGGCAGCCCAGGGCGTTTCCCTGCTCGGTGCCACAGCCGAACAACAAAAAGAAGGCTTTTCCCTTCCAACCATAGCAGTAACAACAGCAGAAGCCTTCAGGGCGGCCCCCACGGTTCAGCATGAAGTGTTCGGCCCATTCGCCGTGTTGGTGAAATGCAGAAATCAGGCAGAACTGCTCTCCCTCGCCCAAAACCTGGAAGGGCAGCTGACCGGAACCATCTGGGGAAACGACAGCGATATTTCCGCGATCAACCAGCTCCGGGAGATCCTGACGGAAAAATGCGGACGCATCATTTTTAATGGGGTTCCTACAGGTGTAACGGTTACCCAGGCCATGCAGCACGGTGGTCCGTTTCCAGGCACCACCGATACCCGTTTTACCGCCGTGGGAGCCGACGCCATTCTCCGCTTCATAAGACCGGTCTGTTACCAGAACTGGCCCGATGAATTGCTCCCCCTTCCGTTGCGCAATCGCAACCATTCCGGCATCCCCAGGTTCATCAATGGTGAACTCACGAAGGCCGATCTATCGCTGTAAGGGATTTCAACGATTTTAATGCAACCGTTTGCGTTTGGCCAAAAATAATTGATATTTGTACCCACGAAATTCAATTACTTTATGTGCGGAATAGTTGCATATGTCGGACCGAGGGAAGCATACCCGGTCATCTTGAAAGGCCTTAAAAGATTGGAATACCGCGGTTACGACAGCGCCGGCGTTGCCCTGTTGAACGGTGAAATCCGCATACATAAAAAGAAAGGCAAGGTTGCCGAACTCGAAGAAAGCGTGGTTGGAAAAGATCTTCACGCCCACGCGGGCATCGGCCATACCCGTTGGGCCACCCACGGTGAACCCTGCGACAGAAACGCACACCCCTTCCTCTCCTCCAATAAAAAACTGGCCATCGTTCATAACGGCATTATCGAAAACTACGCCCAGCTGAAAAAAGATCTTATCCAGAAAGGCTATAGTTTCGAAAGCGATACCGATACAGAAGTACTGCTCAAGTTTATTGAAGATATCCAGAAAAACAATTCCTGCTCGCTGGAAGAAGCGGTACGAATTGCGCTGAAAAGAGTGGTGGGAGCATACGTGATCCTGATCCTGGATCAGGACAATCCCGATACCATTATTGCCGCCCGAAAGGGAAGTCCGCTGGTGATCGGCATCGGCAAGGGCGAACATTTCCTTGCGTCCGACGCCTCTCCCATTATCGAATACACGAAGGAAGTGGTATACGTCAACGACTACGAACTGGCGATTATCCGCCCCGACGAGCTGATCCTGAAAAATCTGGGTAACGAAAAACTGACGCCCTTCATTCAGAAACTGGATCTGGAGCTCGCAGCGATTGAAAAAGGTGGGTACGACCATTTCATGCTGAAGGAAATCTTCGAGCAGCCCAATACCATTTTCGACACCCTCCGTGGCCGTTTGGATGCCAACGCAGGCACCATTACCATGGCCGGGGTAGAACAACATATTGAAGCCCTGAAATCCGCCAGAAGAATCATTATGGTGGCCTGCGGAACCTCATGGCATGCCGGCCTTGTAGCCGAATATATTTTTGAAGAACTCTGCCGCATACCGGTGGAAGTAGAATACGCTTCGGAATTCCGTTACCGGAATCCGGTAATCGATAAAGGAGACGTGATTATCGCCATTTCACAGAGCGGTGAAACCGCCGACACCCTGGTGGCTATTGAAAGGGCCAAGGAACAGGGCGCCTTTATCTTTGGCGTGGTAAACGTGGTGGGATCGTCCATTGCACGGATGTCGCATGCCGGTGCCTACAGCCATGCAGGCCCGGAGATCGGGGTTGCATCAACCAAGGCCTTCACCGGTCAGCTGGCCGTGCTTACCATGATTGCACTCAAGATTGCCGAGGCCAAAGGAACCATCACCGATCAGCGTTTCAGAACACTGCTCAGGGAGCTTCAGGCGGTTCCCGATAAAATTTCGACGATACTCGAAAACCATCAGCAGATCCGGGATATTGCCGACAAATACAAGAACGCACGCGACTTCCTCTATCTGGGAAGGGGTTATAACTTCCCCATTGCTCTGGAGGGCGCCCTTAAGCTGAAAGAAATCTCCTACATACACGCGGAAGGCTATCCCGCAGCAGAAATGAAACATGGCCCCATCGCGCTGGTAGACGAAACACTTCCTGTAGTGTTTGTGGCCACGCGTGATTCCTATCACGAAAAGATCGTGAGCAATATGCAGGAGATTAAGGCACGTAAGGGCATGGTCGTGGCCGTAACCACCGAGGGAGACGATACCATCCGTGATCTTGCCGACGATGTTATTGCCATACCCCCTGCCGACGAAATGATTGCGCCGCTGCTGAGCGTAATTCCCATGCAGCTGCTCGCCTATTATATCGGTGTAGCCAAGGGATTCGATGTCGACAAACCGCGGAATCTGGCCAAATCCGTGACAGTAGAATAATCGATCACACCATAAAAAGGTTGGATGAACAACATCACTCGCCATTCCATCAATACACTGGGTTACAACTTTGTGCCCAAAAATTTTCTGCCACCCGGCAAGGATGAATATCATCTGAGAAACCTTCAGAATAAAAGCGGTATCGATTACCGTAAGCTTTCTGCCCAGGAAATCGAAATGCTTGTAAGAAACCGGAACCAGTCCGACGATTGGAACAAAATTCTGGTATCCGATGCCTTTAACCCCGAACTGGTGAAGAACTGTAAATTTTATGGTTTGATCCGGATCGGAAAACTTGAGCCCTTTTTCCTTGAGTTCAAAAACCTCAGAATGCCCGTGGGGCTGTACAACAGCACCATTATCAGTTGCGATATCGGAGATAATGTGGTAATCGACAACGTGAATTACCTCGGCCACTATATCATCGGTAATGAAGTCATTATCGTAAATGTCAATGAGCTGGCCACTACCCCGTACGCCAAATTCGGAAACGGCATCTCTAAGGATGGGGAAGAAGAGAATCTGAGAATATGGCTCGAGCTCCGGAATGAAAACGGCGGACGTAGTGTAATCCCCTTTAACGGAATGCTTCCGGGAGATGCCTATCTCTGGTCGGAGTTCCGGGCCGATCATAAACTGCTCGAACAGTTTAAAAAATTTACCGAAGACCGGTTCGACAAACAACGCGGATACTACGGAAAAATCGGTGATCGCTCCGTCATCAAAAATACCAGCATCATCAAGGATGTATGGATCGGCTCCGACGCCTATATCAAAGGAGCAAACAAACTGAAAAACCTGACCATCAATTCCAGCCCTGAAGCGTCCACACAAATCGGTGAAGGCTGCGAACTGGTTAATGGGATCATCGATTTCGGTTGTCGCATATTTTACGGCGTCAAGGCTGTACGTTTTGTGATGGCTTCGCAATCGCAATTAAAATATGGGGCGCGTCTGATCAACTCCTATCTGGGCAACAACGCCACCATTTCCTGTTGCGAAGTGCTGAACTCGCTGATCTTCCCGGCCCACGAGCAGCACCATAACAACTCCTTCCTCTGTGCCGCCATGATCATGGGGCAGAGCAATATTGCCGCAGGAGCGACCATCGGTTCCAACCACAATTCGAGGGGGGCCGACGGAGAACTGATTGCCGGAAGAGGATTCTGGCCCGGCCTCTGTGTGTCACTGAAGCATAATTCGAAGTTTGCATCATTTACCATGCTGGCCAAGGGCGATTTTCCGGCCGAACTGAACATTCCGGTACCGTTTTCGCTGGTGAGCAACAATGTCCAGGAAAACAAAATCGTGGTCATGCCGGCCTACTGGTTCCTCTACAACATGTATGCCCTTGCGCGTAACGCTTGGAAATACGAGGACCGCGATAAAAGAACCGAAAAAATACAGCAGCTAGAATACAACTACCTCGCTCCGGACAGCGCCACGGAGATCGCTGCGGCCCTTCCGATTCTCGAAACCGCTGTAGGAAATGCCTGGCTGAGAACGCAGAACGCCAACGGGAAATTCACAGCCGATGAGGCTTTGGCTGCAGGACAAAAGCTCCTCCACGCCGACGATCCGGCCATCGACGAACTTAACATCACCGTAGAAGGCTGGGAAAACTCCGATCGTCCCACTACCCTGATCAAGGTTCGGGAAGCCTGGAAAATGTACCGTTGTATGCTCAACTACTATGCGGTAAACGAAACCCTGGCCCTCATTGAGGAAAAAGGAATTCAATCCTGGAAGGAGCTCTCCGCTTATCTGCCACCGGCCAATGCCCCCCTGTCCACCTGGACCAATGTAGGCGGTCAGCTGATGACTTCTGATGCATTAAACGAATTGATCAGCAGTATCCGCGATGGCCGTATTAACGGATGGTTTGAGGTACATCGTTTCTACAGCAAACAAGCTGAACGTTACCAGGAAGAAAAAACAAACCATGCACTGGTGGTTTGGAAAAAGGTATCCGGCCATACTACCATTGAGGCATCAACCTTCCGGAAGGCCCTGGAAGAAGCCCTGAAAACCCGCGAATGGATCTTCGATTCGATTTACAAATCCAGGGAAAAGGATTACAAAAATCCATTCCGGATGATGGTATATAATTCCGAGGAAGAAAGAGACGAGGTAATCGGAAAATTGGAGGACAACTCCTTCATCCGCCAGGAAAAACAGGGCCTGGACGAATACCGCCAAAAAATTGACAGGATGAACAGAATTATTTCACAGGATTAACAGGATTTTCAAATCATTCCTGTATCCAACGCAACGTACGCGTAATGGTGCGATGCCTTACGCACCGTCCTTTCCATCCTTCAATCCCATCCTTGTGTAACAAAAAACCCCGCCAAAAGCGGGGCCAAACAAGTTCTTGTTTAATATCATTATTGTGCAGCAGCTGTAGAATCAGCAGGAGCAACTGTAGAGTCAGCAGCAGGAGTTGCAGTTGAATCAACAGCAGGAGCTTCAGTTTCAGCAGGAGCAGCAGATTCTACAGGAGTTTCAGTAGATTCAGCAGCATTGTTACAAGCAGCCATAAAGCCTGCGATAGCGAGAACGGCGAAAAACTTTTTCATGTTATTGTTTTTTAACTATTTGTGTGCAAAGATAGTAGCTTCTTTTGCTTATGCAAATAGTGTGGAAAATATTCTTTTATTTTTTCCGGAAAAATATCCGTACCGGCACCCCGCTGAAGTCGAAGTTCTTACGTAATTGATTTTCAAGGTAATTCTTATAGGGAGCCTTGATATCGTCCGGATAATTCGCAAAAAACGCAAAGGAGGGCACGGCGGTGGGCAGCTGGGTTACATACTTGATTTTCACCTGGTTACCCCGAACCACCGGCGCGTGGTAGGCTTCGATGGCTTTCAGCATAACCTCGTTGAGCTGAGAGGTCGGGACCTTGCGTTTTCGGTTCTCGAACACCTTGAGGGCTGCTTCGATAGCCTTGAAAATCCGGATTTTTTCGGTAGCGGAAATGAACAGAATCGGTACGTCGGAGAAGGGGGCAATTCTTTCCTTCAGCTGCTTCTCATAATCCCGGGCGGTATTGGTTTCCTTTTCCACCAAATCCCATTTGTTCACCAGGATCACGATCCCCTTCCCTTTCCGGGCGGCGAGGCTGAAGATGCTCAGGTCCTGCGCGGTAATTCCCTTTTCAGCATCCAGAACGAGCAGGCACACATCCGCCTCGTCCATGGCCTTGATAGCGCGGATAACCGAATAAAACTCCAGGTCTTCGTGTACCTTGGTCTTTTTCCGGATACCGGCAGTGTCAATCAAAACGAACTCCTTCTGAAAAAGGTTATAATGCGTATGGATGGTATCGCGGGTTGTTCCGGCGATATTGCTGACGATGGTACGCTCCTGCCCTACGAGCGAATTGAGGAGTGATGATTTCCCCACGTTCGGCTGACCAATGATGGCGAACTTGGGCAGCGGATCGGTTTCGGCGGCTGTATCTTCGTCTTCCTGCTCAGGCATCAGTTTCACTACGGCATCCAGGACTTCTCCGGTGCCGCTCCCGGTCATGGAAGAAATAAAGAAAATATTTTCGAAGCCCAGGCTATAAAATTCCGTGGCTTCCAGAAGACGTTCGTGGTTGTCCACCTTGTTCACGACGAGAAATACCGGTTTGGTGGTTCTGCGGAGCACATCGGCCATGGATTCGTCGAGATCGGTGATTCCGGTGGTGGTGTCGACCATAAACAGCAGCACATCCGCTTCTTCAACGGCGATCAGCACCTGTTTACGGATTTCCTTTTCGAAAATGTCGTCGCTACCGGCAACAAATCCGCCGGTATCAATCACGTTGAATGACCTTCCCACCCATTCGGCAACACCGTACTGACGGTCGCGGGTAACGCCGCTGAAATCGTCGACGATCGCTTTCCGCTGCTCGAGCAAACGATTAAAAAAAGTACTCTTTCCTACGTTGGGCCTTCCTACGATGGCAACTGTGAATCCAGACATATTCTTACTGTTGGTTCCGGCTCCGCATGCCGGAATTTTTATATCAAATCCTAAATTATTTGTACCCGTATTCGCGGAGATAGGTTTCGTTGTCGCGCCATTTCGGACGCACTTTAACGAATAGCTCCAGGAACACTTTTCTTCCGATAAATGCTTCAATATCCTTGCGCGCTTCTGTGCCGATCTTTTTGATCATTTTCCCGCCACCACCAATAATAATGGCCTTCTGGGTTTCGCGGTGTACAATGATATCCGCAGCAATTTTCACCAGCGTCTCCTTCTCCTTGAATTCCTGCACCAGCACAGTGGCATGATAGGGAATTTCATCTTCAAAGAAGTGGAATATCTTTTCACGAATCATCTCCCCCACAAAAAAGCGGGTAGGCATGTCGGTAAGATCGTCTTCGTTGTAAAACGGTTCGCCTTCGGGAAGGAAGTTCAGGATTTTCTGAATAAAGTCCTGTACGTCAAACCCCTTCAGCGCCGATAGGGAAACGATTTCGCGGGCAAAGGGTTGATCCCGGAAAAAGGCTTCCGTTTCACGCACTTTTTCGGGCGTTACCGTATCGGTTTTGTTGATCACCAGGATAGCCGGCACCTTGAGTTTCAGGCCGGAAAAAAGCTCGGCAGCCGCCTCCCTGTCGTCGCGAACATCGAACAGCAGCAATGCCACATCCGCATCTTCCAGCGAGTTTTTTACCGCCTGCATCATCTTTTCATGGAGCTTATACTTCGGCTCGATGATACCGGGCGTATCGGAAAAAATGATCTGGTACTCGGGTTCCGTAAGAAACGCCTTGATCCGATGGCGGGTTGTTTGCACCTTCGGTGAAACAATAGCCATCTTTTCGCCGATGATGGCGTTCAGCAGTGTGCTTTTCCCGGCGTTGGGCTTACCGAATATGTTTACAAAACCAGACTTCATTTTTTACGGTTACTTGCAAAAATACGACACGATTATAGGATTGGGGATGGGCAGGATTGATTTTTGGGGATTTGAGGCTTTTCGTTTCCTTTTCAACCATTCCCGATCCAACGGATTTCTTATTGAACCAGCTTCACCACCCTACTCAACTTCCGTTGTGTCACTCACTTCATCGTTCCGTCCCCTAATCGCCAATCCAGAATCCTGGAAATAAAAAAAGCCTCTTTCGAGGCTTATCTGTTGCGAGGGATGGGATCGAACCATCGACCTTCGGGTTATGAGCCCGACGAGCTACCGCTGCTCTACCTCGCGATGTGGAGTGCAAAGATAGAACGCGGAAAACTATCTGCCAAATCTATTTCACTTTTTTACGGCTTTTTTTCCTTTCCGTCATCCTGTTTGTCGCTGAAAACCACACCAATAGCGACTTTCAGCGCTCTCCTTTTTTTCGCAGAAGAATCGGTTTTCAGCATGTAAAAGATTTTGTGAAGGTGCTGCAGTAAACAATTCTGTTTCAGATTTGGCAGAAAAATTTCTGCACTCTACCTTTGGGCCGACTTTCAGGGAGCTCCAGTAAAGTCAAGTCAAGTTCCCGGGGTGCTGTTGCAAAACGGCTGAGATTATACCCGTAGAACCTGAACAGGGTAATGCCTGCGCAGGGAAGGTGATTGGATCCTGTTATATATTCCCTTCTTCGGTACGCAAGCATTTCCAAATTCAATTTTTCAACTTTTTAATTCAAAACATGAAAAAATTGTTTTTGGGGATATGCTTAAGTTTTCTATCCCCTATTGTATTCGCACAATCGCTCAACGGCAGGGTAACGGACAAAACGGCCAACACTCCGGTTTCCGGAGCCACCGTAACGCTCTCTGCCGGTCCCGTTACAGCCACTGCTGAAAACGGAAGTTTTCTTTTCAGCAAACTCAAACCCGGTACCTATCAACTCACCGTAACCAACATCGGTTACAAAACGGTAATACAATCGGTAACGGTTTCGGGCAATACTTCAGTCGACATCCAGCTCGAAAAAATCGACCTTCTCCTTCAGCCCATTGAAGTACGCGCGGTTCGGGCCGCCGATATTGCCCCCTTTTCCAAAACCAATATCTCCGGAAAAGAGATCGCCAAATCCAATCTCGGCCAGGACCTTCCCTTCCTGATCCAGCAAACGCCTTCAGTAATTGCGGCCTCTGATGCCGGAAACGGCGTGGGATACACATCCTGGCGCATCCGCGGCACCGACGTCACCCGTATCAATATGACGATCAACGGTATCCCCTACAACGATGCCGAATCGCAGGGCACCTTCTTCGTCAATCTGCCCGATTTTGCTTCTTCCGTAAACAGCATTCAGATTCAACGCGGCGTGGGCACTTCTTCCAACGGTGCCGGCTCCTTCGGTGGCTCCATCAATTTCAGCACCAACGAATTCAATGAAAAGGCTTACGCGGAAATCAACAATTCATATGGCTCCTTCAATACCTGGAAGAATACGGTAAAGGCCGGAACCGGACTGCTCAACAACCATTTCACCATCGACGCGCGTCTTTCGCGCATCAGCAGTGATGGCTTTATCGACCGCGCTTCTTCCGATCTGAAATCAGCCTATCTCTCCGCAGCCTGGCTGGCCAAAAATAGCTCGCTGCGCTTCAACCTGATCAAGGGTAAGGAGAAAACCTACCAGGCCTGGTACGGCGTGCCGGCCGAACTGCTGGAAACCCACCGCACCTTCAACCCCTCAGGAATGGAGAAACCCGGGGAGCCCTACGACAACGAAACCGACAACTATCAACAGGATCACTACCAGCTGTTCTACAACCAGACCATCAGTGCACGTCTGCAGCTGAACACGGCCGTCTTCCTGAGCCGCGGAAAGGGCTATTACGAAAACTACCGCGCTGGTGATGATTTTCTTTCCTACGGTCTTTCCAACCCGGTCATCGGCGGAACAGAAATTGAAGAAACCGATCTGATCCGGCAGCTCTGGCTCGACAACTATTACTACGGCGGCATCTATTCCCTTCAGTATAAAAATGACCGCCATGAATTTACGCTCGGCGGCGGACTGAATCAATATAAGGGAAACCACTACGGGAAAGTCATCTGGGCTGAAATCGGATTCCCCAAGGATCACGAATGGTACAACCTCGATGCGTTGAAGACCGACTTCTCCACCTATGCCAAATGGCGTTACCGTCTGCTCACCAACCTCCACATTTTCGGAGATCTGCAGTACAGAAACATCAACTATAAAATCGATGGGTTCCGGAAAAACCCAACCTTGATCGCGCATAACAAATACAACTTCTTCAATCCTAAAGCTGGGCTCACCTATACCCGCAACAACTGGATGGCTTTCGCCTCCTACGCCGTGGGGAATAAGGAACCCAACCGCGACGATTTCGAGGCTTCCGCGACAGCTACCCCCAAACACGAAACGCTGCACAATATCGAAGCGGGTGTGCAACACCGGAAAAATCGGTACAGCTGGGGCGCAACCGTTTACTATATGAACTACAAAAACCAGCTCGTATTCAACGGTGCCATGAACGATGTGGGAGCATACCAACGCATCAACATTCCGCGCAGCTACCGGCTGGGCATCGAACTTGAAGGAAGCGCACAGCTTGCAGACTGGATATCCGCCACAGGCAACATCGCACTGAGCCGCAACAAAATAAAGGAGGTAACGCTCTACTTCGACAACGACTTCGATCCTCAGATTGCGGAAACCTATACGAATGCAGACATTTCCTACTCGCCCTCCGTAGTGGGAGCCCTTGCCCTTCGCCTACTGCCTTTCCGGAATATGGAGATCAACCTACCGGCGAAATACGTGAGCGCGCAGTATATGGAGAATACCGGCAGAAAGGAGACCCGCCTGGACGACTATTACGTACAGGACCTGCAACTTCTGTATACCATTCCGCAGAAACTGGTTCCCCATATTCAGCTGCTGCTGCATGTAAACAACCTGTTCGATCGCAAATACGAGCCCAATGGCTCATCCTATACGTATTTCAGTGGCAACGAAAGAAATACGGCATTAACGTTTTTCCCAATGGCGGGAATCAACTTTATGGCCGGCCTGAGTATCCGGTTATAAAAAAAACGGTTAGTAAATATCGAAGCCGTCTCAGAATGCTGAGGCGGCTTCTTTTGTTGAAGAAATCACTTCGATGTTCCTGGCGATCTTTATGAGCCCGGCTGCATCGCCCTGTTGATATTCGACATTACGAGGTCATTTCTTTCTGGATTGCTTCGGGCAGAGCCCTCGCAATGACGCGACACCCGGGCGACTTCGTTCCCCTTCCTTCCCTTCGTCGCGCCACACCCCATCTATACGAACGCCCGGCCCGACAATTTGAACCGCTCCCTCACGTCATTGCGAGCCCATTCTCCACACGGCATTGCGGGACCCTTCCCCGCACGTCATTGCGAGCCGAAGGCGAAGCAATCCAGGAAAAACCAAGGCGGCACGCTCACGGCGCCACATGCAGACTGTCAATAGCCCGGTTACGATTGCAACAGCTATCGTACTTCCGCCGGTCGGCGATGGTTCTTTTCAGTTTGAAATCGAGAGGATTGTCCCTATCCCCGTTACGTGAGGTGAAGGAATATTACCCCCTACATGCAGTAGACCCTTGAAACTAAAAGGGCATTTTAGATGCGTTAACGCACGTTACAAACGTCGTCCCTTCTCAGCCGTTCTCCTCGATAAAATAATTAAAAAACGAAATCTTCCCATTGCCGATCACCAGAAAATAACAGAGCAGCAAAAATGTGCCGATGGAAATATACAGTTCCGACGAAGGCGACCACAGTCCCCCCACCGAATTCACGAAAATAATGGCACCGAGCAGTATCGGTATTTGAATCAAACAGGCAAAACGGGTAAGAACACCGGCCACCAATAGGCAGCCTCCAACGAGATGGGCAAAAATGATATAGTGATTCAGCATCACGAGGGAGAAAGATCCGAAGTCCATGCCCGGCAGATGTGCCGTCACAATTTCCTGCTGATGCGGAAACTGAAGCCCTTTATAAATGAGAAAAATGCCGAGGCCGATACGTATGATATCGACCCACCTGGGGTGATGCCTGTCTCCCCAAAGTTCAATCCGGTGAAGAAGGTCCATATGGCAAAATTTTAAGATGAAGGAATCAAAGAGCCACTTCTATAAAGTTACCCATTTTTCTTCATATCTCAAAATTCCAAACCCTATACAATAATTTGAATATCAATTCATTATACAGGAATAACCGCAACCGTCAATCGGCTGATACAAACCAGCTTGTTTTCGGGCGAATAAATTCGGATATCCCAGATATGGGTTTTGTTCCCCAGATGAACCGGCGTACACACACCGGTTACGTACCCGGAACTGACCGGACGCAGGTGATTGGCATTGATTTCCAAGCCTACGGCCCGAAACTTTTGATCGTCCACCACATAAACACTGGCCACGCTGCCCAATGTTTCGGCCAGTACCACGGAAGCACCGCCATGAAGAATACCGTATGGCTGAATCGTTCTGGCATCCACCGGCATCCGCGCCGAAAGGGAATTGTCGGTACATTCCGTAAATTCAATTCCGATATGTTGCGCCAGATTCGGCGGAAAATTATTCAACTCATCGAGACGCGGCGTCCGGTTCCAGATTGCAGCCATACGGCATTCTTTGTGGTTAGATGGAATCATAAATTACAACTTTCTCGAAGAAGTGGCGAAACTCTTCCAGAAAGGCCTTGTGCAGAGGATGAACCTGATACACATCATGCCCCTCCATATCTTCGAAAAAAATCACCAACGAGAAGGTATAACTGGTGTCCACTACTGCCCTTTCAATGGTAGAAGGCACGCCGACATGAAAGGCTTTAACCGTTTCTACGCCTTTTAATGATTCCAGACTCTTGCGGAAAGCTTCCTTTTGTTCCGCTGTCGTATCCGGCTTGAGCCAGAAAAGAACGTGATGTACGAGCATATTTTTATTTTGAATTCGCCTTTTGATTTTTAGTTCCCCGCCAGAAGTTTTTGTGCGCGGAAGAGGTTGTCTGCCGCCTGCAATATCTTATTTTTCAACAACCCATTGTAGTTTGGATGAGCCGTTAGAAAATCATTGACAATCTTGTTGGCCGATGCACTGCTGTACATACCGAGTGATTGTTCAAGCCAGTTAACCGGGAAGAAAATATCGCCCGTGGTTTGAATTTCTTCAAGCATTTCCAGTGAGGGCAGCAGGTATTTTTCAGAAGCTCCCCGCCGGAGGGGATGATGGAGATGCGCCAGCGCATCGCCAACCCAGGCTTCCTTCCTGCGGTTCTCCCGGCGCTTCAGGGATTCAAAGAATTCATCCCGAACCTGCTGATCCGCCGAAAGGGAAGGACGAAGGAAATGGAAGCGTTCTTTTCTATCACCATTGGTTATGCGCTGCGACTGTACATCAAGAATCGAATCCGCTGCCGGATGCGATCGCAATGCAAGTGCAGAAGCAATATCGGTATAGTCGTCTTCCGACAGGGAGATTCCGGCCGGCGGCATCTGCATTTTCCAGATGGCGTACAGTTTTTCCATAGCCCCAACGCTCAATGCCATCTCGTTGAAAGATTTCAAAAGGGTTTTGCGGACATTGGACGGATTGGATCGTTCCAACAGTTTCCAGAGACGGGCCTCTACCGTAGGGGCAAAATCCTGGCGCTGACGCTCCGTTAAAAATCTCCAGTACACCGACGAAAGCTGGCGGAGCTGCATGGTCACAATCAATTCCTCCTTTTCCCGCTCCAGTCCATCCAGAAGTTTCTGAGCATATTCCATCGGCGTATAGTAACGACCTTCCAGCATGTTTTCGTAAAGATTGAGCCAATACAGTGTACGTGCGACCGGATCGGAAGGGACGGCCGCAGTGGTATCCGCCGTAAACAATCCGTAGGTGTTGGCCTTCAGATCGGTGATCGGAAAATCGAAGGAAGGACGTCCGGGCTTATTCACCCACTTATCGTTCCAGGACTTTAAATCCTGATCCGTTTCCTCATCGAGGATGGCAATAAGATCCGGCCATGAGGCATTGGCAAATGCATAATTTCTCAGGTATTTCCGAACCCCGTTTTGGAAAGGCTTCTCTCCCATTATCCTTTCCAGTTGCTGCATAACAACCGGAGCCTTATGATAAATGATGCCGCCGTACATGGTGCCCGCCTGATCCAGATTGGCGAGCTCCTGGCGAATAGGATTGGCACCGGTAGTCCGATCGATCGCATAGGCCAGCGGATAATGCTGCGTAATGAATTTAACGTCGGGCTGATCGTCGCTGAGAATCTCGGCTACAATTTTATCCGCCATAAAATTGGCGAACACCTCCTTCATCCACACATCGTTGAACCATTTCATCGTTACCAGATCGCCGAACCACATGTGTGCGGTTTCGTGGGCAATCAGGTTGGCGCGGCGGATCAGCTGGGTTTTGGTAGCACTCTTCTCCAGGAAAAGGCTGCCGGCATTGTACCAAACGGCACCGGGGTGTTCCATCCCGCCAAACTGGAAGGCGGGAATCGCGGTGAACGCAAACTTGCGGAACGGGTAAGGGATGCCGGTGTACTCTTCCAGAAACTTGAGGGAGGCTGCGTGTATGGAAAAAATTTCATCGATGCTTGCGGCCAGTTTTGCGCTGTCGGTTTCGCGGTGAAAGAATTCCATCTCCCGTCCATCAACCATTCTCGTTTCGGAAAAATAATTTCCTGCCGTAAACGAAAACAGATAGGTGCTGATTTTTTCGGAAGGGGCAAATTTCCACCAGATCAGGCTATCAGACTTTTCGATCGATTTCAGGGGACCGTTGGTCATGGCCTTCCAGTTTTCGGGAATGGACAAGGCTACTGTGAAAACGGCCTTCATATCCGGCTGATCCAAACAGGGGAACGCCGTTCTGGCCCGGTCCGGAACAAACAGCGCATACATATAATCCGCGTTTCGGTTCAATGCCGCATTGCCGGCAACAAAACGGATCTCCACCGTATTGCTTCCCTCCTTCAATTCCGCCGCGGGGATGACGATATGTTCGTTTTTATAGACGAAGCGGCAATCGTCTCCGTTTGCCCGTACTTCTTTTATACTTTCCGTTGAAGCCTTAAAATCCAGAACCAGATCCGCCTTCTTCTCCATATGAAAATGAAGCGTTTCCTCACCCATTACGGGAGCGGCCGTGTCGGCGGGGATCACAAACCTAAGATCATATCGAAGGTCGGAAATCCGGCTGTGCCGTTCTTCCGCCAGGGTAAGGGGCACTCCCGCTTCCGGCACCGGCGGTTCGCTGCACGAATAGCAAACGGTAAGGGTCAGCAAAAGAATCAGAATACGGTTCATATAGAAAGTTTTATCGATGGGCAAAAATGGAGCAAATCCGCGGCAACGCCAAAAAAGCCAGTCTGTCGGGAAATCCGTAAATTTATGGGGTGGAAACAATGGCCGAAAAAATTATCCGTTTCAACCGGAATCTGCACTTCGAAGGAAACCTTCCCGAAGGCATTTCTGTCATGAACCCCTACCGCGAAAGCCCGGAAGCCCTTGATGTTTCGAGTCGGTTTTTCCGAAAATTTTACGAGGATACCCGGCCGCGTCATATCATTCTGGGGATCAACCCCGGACGTTTCGGGAGTGGGGTTACCGGTGTGGCCTTTACCGATACCAAACGACTCCGGCAGGTTTGCGGAATCCCTTTCGAAGGAAAAGAAACCCACGAGCCTTCATCGGTATTTGTATATAAAATGATTGAAGCCTTTGGCGGAGCCGAAGCATTCTACGGAAAATTCTATATCAATTCCGTTTGCCCACTGGGATTTACCACCACCAATGCCCGGGGAAAGGAAGTCAACGCCAACTATTACGATACTCCGGAACTACAGGAAGCAGCCCTGCCCTTTATCCGGAAAAGCATTGGAGCACAACTGGCATTCGGCATGAACCGGAAACTCGGTTTCTGTTTTGGTGTCCGGAATGAAACGTTCCTGAAAAAGCTGAATAAGCAACACCACTTCTTCGAACGGATAATTACACTTGAGCATCCCCGTTATATCGTTCAATACAAATCCGCGTCGCGGGAAGTCTATATCCAGAAGTATCTGGAGGCGTTTGCCGAAGCGGAAAAATAGGCTTCAGGAAACCTTTTCAAAAGGGAAAAAGCCCTTGATTTTTTTATTGACGAACCGCCCCTTGGAAACCGCCCTTTTCATGGAATGGAACACCGATTCCGGCACACCTCGGTAAACATAGGTGGCTCCGGAGATATACGTTATGTACAACGCTTTTTCGGCGGTCGAATAGGAATATCTTGCAATGGCGGTCGAAGGCATAATGAAAACACATAAAAAGCCGTGCCCGTTTTTCGACTGCCATAGGGTTGACAGCCCATCTGTTTTTCTTTGAAACAAAAAAACATGAAAACCGATCTCGCAAAACTCTACAAGTCCTATTATACCGCGCGCAACGAACCGGAACTGGTTGAATTTGGGCCGGCGCGTTATCTCTCGATTCAGGGAATGGGCGATCCTTCGGAGCCCCTGTTTGCGGCCAAAATCCAGGCTTTGTACACCACCGCCTATAAACTGAAGTTTCGGTATAAGAGCAGGGACAAGGATTTTTCGGTAGCCCGGCTGGAAGGTCTCTGGAGCTACGACGAACAGAAATGCGGCGCCGAAGAAATAACCGTAGCCCTATCCGTGCCCCGATCCGAATGGCACTATCGCCTGCTGATCCGCATACCGGATTTTGTTGAGCCGCAGCACATTTCGGAAGTGATTGAAGAAGGAGTAAAAACGAAAAATATGCCGATGATGGCAGAAATAGGATTATTCGTCATGTCGGAAGGCCCCTGTGTACAGATGCTGCATACAGGTCCTTTTTTAACCGAACATCAGACGCTGGCACGGATCTGTGGGTTTATGGAGAAGAACCTGTTGAAACGCAACGGCATCCACCATGAAATCTATCTTTCGGATTTCCGGAAAACAGCACCGGAAAACCTGAAAACGATATTGAGAGAGCCGGTCATCCGGCTGGTGGAATGACCGACTCCATTGCCCGGATTATTTTGCGGCCTCGGAAAGTTCCTTCAGCAGGTTCAATGCTTTTGGCCAGGCCGTATCAAAATGTTCCTTGTACTCCTCCGGAATTTCAGCACCGCCTATTTCCACGAGAAGTTCCGTTTTTCCGTCCTTTTCGGAAAGTGTATAGTTTTCGTAGGAACCGGCCCACTCCCGTGCATCGGCGCTCTCGGTATCCTCAACACCCTTCATCACAATTCCGACATGTGTTATTCCGAGGTATTCCGGAAAGCGGTTTTCCGCCACCTTCGACACCATGCCGCTTCCCTCACCATCCAGAAAAAGAATCTTGCTTCCCGTTTTCCAGTCGGTGACAGCGTTGGATCCCGGACCGAAGGGTTCTGTCCATTGGTTGTAGGTCTCCTTCCCGATCATTGTTTCAAATACGGTTTCGCGGGGAGCATCAATGAGAATACGATGTGTGGTAATGGCCATAACATTGGGTTTTAAACGACAAAATTGAACATCTCATTCCAAAAACATGGGGCGAACAGCGACTGTTTTGATGCAATTTGCGGCAGGATAGGGATGCGGATTTATTCTTTCGGATAATCGAATGCGCCGGAACGGAGATTGATTCCAAACTCCAGATAGGCTTTGAGGCAGGCCAGAAAATTGGCCCAGCCTTCGGTATTTCCCTTCAACCATTTGATGGCAGCTTCCGAATATTCCATCTTCCCTTCCGTTACCGTTACCACCGTCGATGCTTCCTTCCCGTCGCGCAGATCGAACTCCACCCTGGTCGTGCCGTTGCCCGAATCCCAAAAAAACGAAATATACGAATCCGGAATCACATCGCCGACCCGTACATGAAAACGGACATCAAATTCCGGAAATTTCCATTCCACGGTTTTTCCTTTTTCCAACCGCGCCGAACCTTCCTGGATAAAATAACCCGACATTTTTCCGGGCTCCACAATCGCATCGAAGACTTCGAAAATCGGCCGGCCGATCTGTATCGCTGTTTTTATTTCGAGCAGATTTTCCATGGTAGTTCGCCGTTGACACGTTATAAATCGTTTCTCGGATATAACCCCTGATACCCGGGATTGTTCAGCCATTCCATCAAAACCATGATCGAAAATCCGGATTTGGGCCTATATTTGTACCCCTTTTGGATGGTTAGCTCAGTTGGTTAGAGTGCTACGTTGACATCGTAGAGGTCGCTGGTTCGAATCCTGCACCATCCACCCCTTCAGCCTGCAGTCTGTCTGCTCTTTATCCGAATCTTCTTTAGCTGCCGGATATGCCGCCGGGTGTGATACACCACAAAATGCATCAGCTCAAAACGTGTATACCCTTCAAAAAAAGGCAATTCTGCATAGGTGCAGGTCTCCAGAATACGTAGGGAATTGTCTGCCTCAATAAGTTTATTCAAATCGTTCTTCAGCAATCTCAGCAACGTTTTCTGATCGTACCATTCGCGGGCAGGCATAGCTATCTCCGGTGCGTTGAGTCGCTGTTCATCATTGTCAAAAATCCGCCTCAGCGTTTCCACATTGGCATCGGGGAGGCGATCGGTAACGACGCCCGGCGCATAAACAGAACGCAGTATGGACTGCGCGGAAAGCCGCAGATGTTCCGCAACCTGTGCCGCCGTCCACCCTCCCTCCTCCGGAACAGCATTAAATTCTGCCGCATCAAACGAACGCAACAAGTTCAATAGCGCCTGGGTTACATCGCGGAGCTCATCGGTGATTCGTCGTGACATATGAAGGCTTTTCGCAAATTTATCCGTAACATACGGCGGTATGGAGGGGTGTTTACGGCAATTTGCGGGCAGAACGCGACAATGCCCGGGAATGGGAAATCAGGTTCGGTAAATGGTTTTGATGGTCCCGTCGCGATAGCCAATCAGGGCTTCGGATGCCATGCCGGCAAACAATCCGGTTTCCACTACACCCGGAATCAGATGAAGGGCTTCATTCAGTTTTATCGGATCGACAATCACCTTGAAATGGCAGTCGAGAATAAAATGACCGTGGTCGGTAACAAAGGGTTTCCCTGCTTTTTCGCGCAGCACAACCGGGCCGGTTCCGAAGGAATGTATTTTTCGTGCCACCTGTTTCCATCCGAAGGGAATGACTTCAACCGGCAATGGAAATGTGCCCAGTGTAGAAACGTATTTGGAAGAATCCACAATCACGGTTAGATGGTCGGATGCCGCAGCCACAATTTTTTCCCGCAGGAGGGCACCCCCTCCTCCCTTGATCAAATGCAGGTCGGGTGTCATTTCATCGGCGCCATCGATCGTTAGCGCAAGGGGTTGGTCAATTTCTTCGAGAGTAATCAACGGAATCCCCAGTTGTTCGCAGATATCGGCAGTTTGTTGAGAAGTGGGTACAGCTTTGAAATGAAGACCGTTAGCCACTCTTCGCCCCAGCTCCTGAAGAAGCCAGTATACCGTACTGCCGGTTCCCAGACCAACATACATTCCCGGCAGCACCCTGTCGGCCGCCATGGTTCCCAGCAGCTGTTTTACCGCTTTCATAAAATAGTATTCCTTAAAGTTACAAACTCGGCTGCGCCCCGGAAAATAAAAACGCATAGACCCAGCCCGACGTCGGTGAATCTATGCGCTGATCGTTTAACGACCCATGCCCCCATGGGCTCAGGAAGGGAAAGCTTCCTGCCAGGCGAGCATACCGCCGGTAACGTTGGTAATATTGGTAAAACCTGCCGTTTCCAGAATCAGACAGGCCTGTCCGCTTCTTTTTCCGCTCCTGCAGTAGCAGATCACTTCTTCGTCCTTGAGATCTTCGATTTCGTCGTACATCATCGACTGTATTTGACCCAGGGGGATCAATTTACCGCCGATATTGAATTCAGCATGTTCGTTGGGTTCCCGGACATCCACCAGGTTAAGTTTTTCGCCTGCGTCAAGACGAGCCTTGAGTTCGTTTACGGTGATTGATTTCATAAATTATCGTTTTTTGCAATAGAGCAGCGCCGATTAAGGCAAATTGGTTGTGTCAATTTTTGCGGGTCGTTGCAGGCTCAGCCAAACGGTGATCAATTGCCCCGGACGGATCCGGTTGATTTTTCCTTCCTCACCATAGCGCTGCGGTTCCTGGCGGTAAATAAAAGCCGCTCCCGTGTCTCTTACATTCGGATCGATTACGGTGGAGCCCCTCGACAATCCGCTGGCCGCGAGCAGGGCATCCGCTTCTGCTGCGGTAAGACCGACCAGATCCGGAACATTGATTTCCTCGTCGCTGATTCCGCTTCCGAATACCAAAGATACAACGGAACCCATTGGTATTTTGGTTCCGGGTTTTATTTCCTTACCATCCACCAGCTGTTCGATCACGGCGTTTTTGGCAAAATCGGGACGGTAGCTGGTATCCCCGAGTTTAAGTCCGATCGATTTGAGGTAATCATCGGCCGAACGGTAACTCATGTTGAGCAGGTTCGGCATTTCTATAATCGGAGGTACAGCCCGCGTAATGGTCAGGTAAACCGTCCTATGAATTTTGACGCTGGTTTCCGGATCGGGAAACTGGCGGATAACGGTCAGTTGTCGGGCCGTGTCAACATACACAGAGTCCTGAATACTTACCGAAAAGCCCTGTTCTTCCAAAAACTGGCTGGCTTCTTCAAACGTCATTCCCTTCACTGAAGGAACTTTAAGCACCTTTCCGTGGTTGGTAAAGAAATTCAGCGATTTCAAAAAAACGAAGACCAAAATGGCGATCAATGCGATGGCCGCCAGAAGGTTGACCCAGAAGGGTTTGCTCGTAATGAATCGGAACACGTGAATATTTTTGGGTTAAGGAATGAAAACTATGCCAAACATTCATCCAGCAGGGCCGTATAGAACTCTTTTAAATTCATTCCGGCCGCCTTCACCTGTTGTGGAACAATACTGGCGGCACTCTGACCGGGTACGGTGTTAATTTCCAACAGGAAGGGAACTTTCAGACTATCATCATAAATAAAATCCATCCGAACCACACCGCGGCAGTTGAACAGCGCATACACTTTGCGGGCTTCGGCTTCCAACTGGAGTTTCTGCGCCTCGCCAATCTGTGCCGGCGTGGTTTCTTCGGAGAGTCCGGGAGTATATTTTGCTTCAAAATCAAAAAATTCCTTCTTACTCTTTACTTCTGTAATCGGCAGAACATGGATATCACCTTTGGAACGGTAAACACCGATGGTAAATTCCCGTCCGGTAATAAACTCTTCCACCAATACCTGGGAATCTTCACGGAACGCTTTTGCAAGTGCCGGTTCCAACTCTTCGGCAGTATTCACCTTGCTCATTCCGATGCTTGATCCGCCGTTATTGGGCTTAACAAATACCGGCAGGCGCAGTGTCCGCAGAATTTCTGCAGGCGTCACGGGCTGATTGCGGAACAGGTGCATGGATTTGGCCACATGTATTCCACCAAAAGCTGCAACGGCAACGGTATATCGCTTGTTGAAGGTAAGGGCCGATACCGCTGCATCACAGGACGTATACGGTAGTCCGAGCAGATCGAAATATCCCTGGAGCCGACCGTCTTCACCCGGCGTTCCGTGAATACCGATGAACACGCCGTCAAAGCTGATTTTTTCTCCGTTTATGGTGAGCGAAAAATCGCTTCTGTCTACCGGATAACGGGTACCGTCAGCCGCCGGATGGAACCATTCTTCCGGGGTGATATCGATGCGGTAAATGGTATATTTCTCCTTGTCGAGATTCGCTTCGATGGTAACAGCACTCTTGTAGGAAACTTCGGCTTCGCCGGAATACCCCCCAGTAACAAACGCGATAACGGGCTTCATAATTTTTGTGTTATAGAAAGTCGGACAAAGAAACAAAAAAGAAAATGAAATGCCGATGGCTGAAAAAAATAAAAGGTGAAGGTCGTCTACCCTTCACCCTTATTCAACGGGAAATATCACCCGTCTGCAACAGGTAGCTCAAGGCTACTCTTATAAGAAGTTGCGAATTCTCTTTCTTTGTTATACGAAAGTTAGCAAAGAAAAACTACATGTGCAATTTTTCTTTTTTGGCCAACAGCTCCGCTACCGTCTCCTGATACATTTCATCGGGTACACAGCAGTCAACAGGACAAACAGCAGCACACTGCGGCTCTTCGTGGAATCCCTGACATTCGGTACACTTGTTCGGTGAAATATAATAGGTATCTACGCTGATCGGGGCATTCCGCGCCTCAGCATCGATAACGGAACCGTCCATGGTTACGAAACTGCCTTTAACGGATGTACCATCGGCGATGGCCCACTCCACTCCACCTTCGTAAATAGCATTATTCGGACACTCGGGTTCACAGGCCCCGCAGTTTATGCACTCGTCTGTTATCTTTATCGCCATAGGTTCATGATTTATCTTTTACAATAACTTTGCAGGGCAAACCTACAATTTTTTACAAAAAAACAACGCAACTGCCGTTGATTTGCAATAAGACACACGGGAAATAATGAATTTACAACAACGAATAAGCAGTCTGGTTCAGCTCGGCGCCTATATGGCGGGCAATGATGAGGAATGGATGGCCGTCAGGGAAAAAGCCTCCCGTGCGAACGGCTGGTTTACTCCGGAGTTTATCGATCTGGCGGCAGGCAATATTGTGCGGCAATTCCTGCAGGAAACTACACTCACCCGTTTTGCTGCACAGTATGCGGTGGGCGACAGTCCGACCAATCCCCGTACAGTCGGCATCGTAATGGCCGGAAATATTCCTTTGGTGGGCTTCCACGATTGGCTCTGTACCTATCTTACCGGCCATAAAGCCATGGTTAAACCGTCTTCCAAAGACGATATTTTGTTCCGTCACCTGATCGGCGTACTCGGCCAAATTGAGCCTAAAAGCACCCCATACACCCTGTTTACCGATGTTCTCAAGGGGGCCGACGCCTACATTGCCACCGGAAGCAACAATTCCGGGCGCTATTTCGACTATTATTTTGCGCGCTTCCCGCATATCATCCGCCGCAACCGCAGTTCCGCCGCCCTGCTCACCGGAAAGGAGTCCAGGGAAGAGCTCGACCGGCTTGCCGACGATATCCACCTCTATTTCGGGATGGGATGCCGGAATGTCACCCGGCTTTACGTTCCCGAAGGATACGATTTCGTCCCCCTGCTGGAAAGTTTTGAAAAATACCGCTACTTCTTCGACCACCCGAAATTCCGAAGCAATTACGACTACCAGCTGGCGATCCGGATCCTGAACAAGGAGTTTTACATGACCCGCGACACCATGATTCTGGTGGAAAATCCCTCGCTCTTTGCACCGGTGTCCGTGGTTCACTACACGCATTATTCCGATCCGGAAGCCGTAAAAGAAGAATTGAGGCAAAATTCCGACCTTCAATGCCTTACGGGTACACCGGAATTCCCTTTCGGTATCGCCCAGGAACCCCGAATTTCGGACTTCGCCGACGGCGTGGATACAATGAAATTCCTGCAGGAAATGTGACGTTTTTTCAGTTGTTAACCCGTCATTTTCAAGGTTTTGAAAACGATTTGTTAACAAGTACGAACTTCTTACTAATTTAATGTTAAATGCCAACCGGTCCGTGTGGATATACGAGAACCATCGTTTAATTTTAGAGTGAAAGGCATGTAATTTGACACAACATTGCCGTGAGTTGAAGAACGTATTGATCGTAAAAAATTAAAAACAGTAATAGCAATGAAATTCAAACAGATTCTATCCATCGTGCTGATTAGTGGAGCAACTTCCCTGGCCAGTATCTGGGGATACAACAGATGGATCGGAAACCCCCACCCGACGTTTTCGCAGTCCGATGGAAAAACCCCCGTTAATTATGCCAATTTCGTGGACCGCTCCGGAAACATCGCGGCTCCGGTAGACTTCACGCAGGCGGCCGAAGCGGCCTCCCCCGCAGTGGTGCACATCAAAACCAAGATCCCTGCCCAGCAGGTCGATAACCGCCTTCCGCGCCGTGGCAACAGCATTTTTGATGAGTTTTTCGGCGATGGGTTCGGTGAAATGTTCGGCGGCCGTCAGCGTATGATCATCCCCGAACAAAGGGCTTCCGGCTCCGGCGTATTGATCAGCGAGGATGGATATATCGTCACCAATAACCACGTAATTTCCGATGGCAAGGGTGGCCTTGCGGCTGAAATCAATGTTACCCTCGCCAACAAACAATCCTATAAAGCCAAGGTCATCGGCAACGACCCCAGTACCGACCTGGCCGTTCTAAAAATCGACGGAAAAAACCTGCCCTTCCTGCTCTATGGCAATTCCGACAATGTAAAAATCGGTCAATGGGTATTGGCCATCGGTTATCCGCTCAACCTGGAAGCAACCGTAACCGCCGGTATTGTATCCGCCAAGGCACGTAGCCTCAGCATCAACTCACGCCAGAGCCAAACCCCGGTGGAATCCTTTCTGCAAACCGACGCTGCGGTAAACCAGGGGAACAGTGGTGGCGCGCTGATCAATACCAACGGTGAGCTGATCGGTATCAACTCCGCCATCGCTTCACCCACCGGATACTATTCCGGATACTCCTATGCCATTCCGGTGAACCTCGTTAAGAAAACCGTGAACGACCTGATCAAATTCGGTTCCGTACAAAGGGCCTACCTCGGTATTCAGTATCCGAACGAAAGCCTGTCGGAAGAAGAAAGAATTAAAAGAGGAATCAAGATCGGTGAAGGGGTATACGTAGTTGATGTGGCCAAAGACGGCGCTGCAGCTGCGGCAGGCATCAAAGCCGGAGACATCATTACCAAAATCAATGGCGAAAAAATCAGCACCGGTGCGGAAATGGTGGGTATGGTAGCCACCTACGCCATCGGCGACAAAGTGACCATCGAATACAAACGCAACGACAAACTCTACACCACAACCCTCACCCTGAAGGGATCACCCGGAACCTATACCGCGCAGGTTGATGCCATCCTGGATAAACTCGGTGCGGAATTCAAAACCATTGAGAAATCGACCGCGTCCAAACTCGGCATCCGCGGTGGTGTTGAAGTGAAGAACATCGGCGATGGACTGATCGGCGACCAAACCCGTATGAAAAACGGTTTTGTAATCACCAAGGTGGGAAATACCAACATCACCAGCGTCGAGGAATTCAAAAAAGCCATCAGCCAGGCCGGAAACAGCACTACACTCGAAGGTGTTTATCCGGGATACGATGGTGTTTACATCTACAGCCTGAACGATATCAACAAATAATCGTCAACGAAATAAAATAACGAACCCCGCCACCCGGCGGGGTTTTGTTTATAAGAAAATTCTGAAAGTCTTAACGGTCAGGCATTGTACCAAACCATATAGCCATACGCCGGGACCTTTATCGCGGTATTCTCTCCAACCGATTTTTCTTCTCCCGAAAAAAGCTCTTTCATATTTCCTTCCAGCAGTGCCGACTCCGGCCTTATTTCAATGGCAGTGCCGGAAAAATTCAGCAGCACCCATACCCTTGTGTTTTCCGACTGACGCAGAAAGGAAAACACCTGCCGGGGATGCGAAGTATAAATGCGATAGGTGGTAACCGTGGTATCACCGGCACGCATGACCGGATTGGCCTGGCGAAATTTCAGCAGCTTAGCATAGAATTCCTCAAGCCCGCATTTTTCCGGCCATACCAGCGGATCCTTGTCAAAAAATTTCAACCGACGCTTATTGGGAATTTCCTGTCCCGTATATATCAACGGCATACCGTTCCACGTAGCCGAAAATACGGCAAGGGGTAACGCCAGATCGCCGTACTTTTCGTATTCGGTACCGTTCCAGCTGTTCTCATCGTGGTTCGTCGTAAAATACAAACGAAAGGCTTTGGGATAGAAAAGGCTGTCCTGGCGGTTCAGCTGATCCCAGAGCTGCTGCACCGTAGCTTCCTGTTTGGCAAACTTTTCGGTCAGGTGCATCCATTCCCAGGTGTACGATGCATCGAATACCTGATGGTAGGAAGGCTCTTCACATTCGGCCAGCCAGAAATGCGGCTTTTCCCGGTCGATTTGGGTTCGGGCTTTTTTCCAGAATTCCAGCGGCACCAGATGGGCCATATCACAGCGAAAGCCATCAATGCCAAATTCTTCAATCCAGTATTCCATACAACGGACCATCTCGTCCTGTAAGGCCGGGTTGGCATAATTCAGATCGATAACATCCTCCCATCCGTTTCTTTCGGTGAAATTCCCCTGCGCGTCGCGGATATAGAAATCGGGATGGGTGGTAGTCCAAACATGATCGAGTCCGGTATGGTTGGCCACCCAATCGATGATGATCTTCATGCCCAGACCGTGGCATGTATCCACAAGATCGCGGAAATCCTGTGCCGTGCCGTATTCCGGATTTACGGCGGTGTAGTCTTGGGCGGCGTAATAGCTGCCCAGAGAGCCTTTGCGGCCCTTGAGCGAAATGGGAGTAACCGGCATCATCCAAACGATGCCTATGCCCATACCCGCAAGCCGGGGCAGATGTTTACGAAAGGCGCGGAAGGTTCCTTCCAATTGGTATTGACGCACATTGACCTCGTAAATATTGGAAGACGCCGCCCAGACGGGTGGTTCAAAAAGCTCTGCCATAGGCTGTGTTTGTTGAGGGAAGTTAACTTTTTTCCGCCAAAAAGAGGACCACCGCTATCGGCGCAAACTTCGTACCTTTGCGGCGTATTTAACAGCCCCAGGCAAGCAAAACAGAATACCGGATGAAGCAGTTTAATGTTCCTTCAGTTTACAGAAGTACCCTGATCAGCGCCATCAAGCAGAAACGCCGTCAGGACGATAAACTGAAAAAGGATTTTACCCCCACCCTGCTCGACTTTGGGCCGCTCAAAATCTATCTCGCCCGCCATTTTGGATTCTGTTACGGTGTCGAAAACGCCATCGAAATCGCTTTCCGCACCATTGAACAAAACCCCGGCCGCCGGATCTTCTTCCTCAGTGAAATGATCCACAACCCGCACGTTAACGCCGATCTTGCAGCAAGAGGTGTTCAGTTCCTCATGGATACAAAAGGCCGTGAACTTATCCCCATGGGATCGCTTACCGCCGATGATATCGTGCTGATTCCGGCATTCGGAACCACGCTGGCCATCGAAGCGGATCTGCGTGCCCGCGGCATTGCCGTCGAAAACTACAACACCACCTGTCCCTTTGTAGAAAAGGTTTGGAACCGCTCTGCCCAGATCGCGGAAAAAGGTTATACGGTTGTCATCCACGGTAAACCGGAACACGAAGAAACCCGTGCAACCTTTTCGCACAGCGCAGCCAACGCGCCTTCCGTGGTGATCAAAGACAAAAACGAAGCCATCGAGCTGGGAAAAATAATTACCGGAGAATACGACAAACAACGCTTCTATGAAATCTTCAAAGGGCGTTATTCCGACGGATTTGATGTAGAAAAGCACCTGCAGAAAATCGGCGTGGTCAACCAAACCACCATGCTGGCGAGCGATACGCAGGGTATTGCGGATTATCTTCGTAACGTGGTGACCCAAGCCTACCAGCTCAGTCCGGAAAACGTTCCCCAGCATTTTGCCGATACCCGCGACACGCTCTGCTATGCCACGAACGACAACCAGTCGGCCGTTTACGGAATGCTGGAAACCGAAGCCGATCTCGCCATTGTGGTGGGGGGATACAACAGCTCCAACACCTCCCATCTTGTAGAACTCTGCGAAGAAAAGCTACCCACTTACTATATCAGCGATGCATCACGGATACGGTCTTCCGACGAAATCCATCACTACAATTTTCACCGGCACGAGGAATTGACCACACACGCCTGGCTGCCACCTTCACGTCCGGTACGTGTGCTCATTACCAGCGGAGCCTCCTGCCCGGACGCCATGGTAGAGGCCGTGATCAACAGACTGGCGGAACTTGTGCCCGGCACCGTGCCTACTGAAAATTTCGTGTATTAATTCTATATTGAAAATCAGCGCGGTAAAAACCTATTGCAGAAACCTGATTTTTTTTGTACCTTTTAAGATAGGGCTTCGGTAAAAAACTCACCCGCCCCCGACTTCTTCCACTGTTGCAGCAGATAACCCTGGCCACATCAGAAGGAAGAATAATTTATAATCTTATTGCATCGGCTGCACCGCTCTCCTCATCGCCTCT